>Ga0210406_10000186_pt1 | contig 95930 bp, 75 predicted proteins | sample IncBWC30MmetaG_FD_155454 | JGI IMG/M metagenome (GOLD analysis project Ga0210406, IMG submission 155454) | Forest soil microbial communities from Barre Woods Harvard Forest LTER site, Petersham, Massachusetts, United States - Inc-BW-C-30-M | ecosystem: Environmental > Terrestrial > Soil >... | reverse complement strand
TGCGAGGTTGCGTCCCCCTTGCACGTTCAGCGGTAACTCAGTGACAGCTGTATTGCCCAGGTTGGTCGAGATCGAGGAGGTCAGCGTTTGAAGCTGCGGTGGCTCTGCGACAACTGTGAGCGTTTCACTCTTGGAGCCAATGGTAAGCGCGATATCCAGGTCAATCTCCTGGCTAATCGCAAGATCAAGATCAAAATGCTGGTATTTCTCGAAGCCGTCCTTTGCGCAGATGATGGTGTACTCTCCGATCGCCAAGTTCAGCAAGGCAAAGCGACCGGCCGCGTTTGTTGTGGTAGAGGACTGGAGATTATTGTTCACATTGGTCACGACGACCTGCGCATCCGCGACGAGCGCGCCGCTTACGTCTTTGACAGTTCCGCTGATTGTGGCACGGTCGGATTGCGCAAGCACCTTCCAGGCGTTGAAGAAAAACACCAGCAAAAGTGCGCACCACAATTTCATCTGACCCCCGCAATTCTGCTGCTGTGGACGGACAATGCAAGCGTCGGAAGGCTCCGCCGCCGTTCCTACTCGGATGGTCCATAAAGCTTACCGGATTGCTGTCAGATTTGCACCTCATCCTATGACCCAACTAGCCAGACACAACAATTACTTGCGGGTGTACACGCGGACATAGTCCACCAGCATGCGCTGAGGGAATACGGTGGAATCGCCCGGCCGGCCGGGGAAATCTCCACCGACCGCCAGATTCAACAAGACAAAAAATGGGTGGTCGAAGACCCAGGGTTTACCATCCGGCAGATCTGCCGGCGTTCGCGTCGCATAAAGTTCATCGTCCACATAGAAACGCACCACCCGCGGTTCCCACTCTACGGCGAAGACGTGGAATGAGTCGCTGAACCGACCCCTGGGCAGCCGGTAAGCAGCGGTTAACGGCTTTGTGCCAGGATATCCCGGACCGTGCAGGCTGCCTTCGATGGTGTCTGCTTCGGAACCGGTGCTTTCCATGACATCAATCTCGCCGCACGCTGGCCAGCCTTTCACAGAATAGTCGTCGCCGAGCATCCAAAACGCAGGCCACGCGCCTTGCCCGGATGGAATTTGGATACGCGCTTCGAATCTCCCGTACCGTTGAGTGAAACGTCCTTCGGTCTTGAGGCGCGCCGACGTGTAATCGCTCCGCACTCTATCAGGGCCGATGAATTTTTCCTTGATTGCCTCGATCACAAGCTTGCCATTCTGTTGGTGAACATTCTCAGCGCGGGGAGTGTAGTATTCGAGCTCGTTATTTCCCCAGCCATTTCCGCCGCTTTCAACAATCCACTTGGCCGGATTGGGTGCGGAGCCGTCTGGTCCGTCGAATTCGTCGCTCCAGGCAAGAACCCAACTGGAGTGAGGGACTACGTGAGGTGCCATCTGCTGCGCACCGGATTCAACACAAGAAATGGCAAACACAAGAACGATGTAGAGCAATCTTAGGCGGATGCGTAAGGGCAAGGTCACGTTTGTGAGGTCGACTTGAATGGCCGCCACAACATTCCGGATAAAGCAGACTCAGATGCTAGGCTATGAGCCGATTAGGCGCGGACGAATCCCCTGATTTCGTGTTGTTTAGGTACCACTTTCGAGGTATTCGTACACTTGATCTTGCAGTCGTGAGCTTCGCTGGGGAGGATCCTGACTACCACAAAAAGGGTATAAGTTGCCAAGCCTTCAGTGGTACGGAAAAACCCCTGTATCGCGTGATGCGTTCTTCACTGCGTGTGGCACATTATTCTAGCTTGCCAATTGCCACGCACCAGGGAATCGTAATGCAAAGCCCCGGTTTCCCACGATCGCTCAGTCCTTGCGTCAGAATTTTTCTCGAGATTTTGTGCGATGAAGCCTTTGCACTGGCGCCGGTTGAGTCGCGACTGCTCGCTCCTTTTGAGCAGACCGTGGCACAACAGGAACAACCGAACCTCGCAGCTGAAGCGAAGTAGCTCGCGGAGGACAACGAGACGCCAATGATACCCTAGTGGATCACCAGGTCGGCTTGTATACCGGCGTTCGTGACATCGATATTCTCCAACTTAAGCATAACGTAGGTGCTCTGACTCGATCGTTGCTCGCGCTCAAAGTGCCCGTGATCGTAACCACGACCATGGAGAAAATGTGGGAACCGCTTATTCCCGAACTCGCCGAAGGTTCTGCACGGCGATGTGACAGCCCGAGAACTGGCCATCGCCACAATGAAAGATTATGGGATCGCACCCATCAACTGAACTACAACTGCGCCCGATCTCACCCTCAGGCGTCGACCATTGTTTCGGTCCGACTGCTTTGTTTATTCGTTAGTGATGGCCGCTACTGCGCTGTTAACAGGTTCGGAGATTTGCATGTTATCCAAGTGCGCGAATCCAAAGTGCTCGAACACATTTCGTTATTTCCAGGAGGGCGAGCTCCATTTGGTTGACTCTAAGGATGTGTCAGGCACATCCCGCACGTTTGAATATTTTTGGCTGTGCTCCTCGTGTTGCCGGGAGATGACAATCCAAATTGATGACGATCATGCAGTCACTGTTTTTTGTAAGCAAGCAAGGCAATCCAATCCGGCACAATCCTTCGATTGACACCAAGGTCTCGCAATACCGTCATCCAATTGGTCCGCAGGAGCTTGTCGAAATCGAGATAATTCTCGGCAGGCTGGGATTTGTTACGCCTTGGCTCCGCACTACTTGTCGTAAGCGATCGCCCGTTCGGCAGCATTACCACGACGTTCGAGCAGTTCATGCCACGAGGTTGGTCCGTCGCTGCCCGCGGCATAGTTGGGGAAGTCTGGGGGCGGTAAATGTGCCCACGCCTCTTCAATCGGCGTAATGATGCGCCACTCCGCCTCTACCTCGTCTCGACGCGTAAATAACGTTGCATCGCCACGCATCGAATCGAGCAGCAGAGTTTCGTACGCCACTGGCCCCTTCGACCCAAAGCTCCCTTGATACGAGAAGTTGGCCTGAACCGTCACTGTCCTCATGTGCGTGCCCGGTCGCTTCGCGTCGAATGCGATCGAGATTCCCTCGTCCGGCTGAATGCTGATTGTAATGACATTCGGAGCAATAACCGACGACGTATTGGCAAACAATGCTTGCGGAGTCGGCTTGAGATGGACGCGAATCTCAGTCAGATTTCGTGCAAGATGTTTCCCAGTGCGGATGTAGAAAGGAACTCCCGCCCAACGCCAGTTCTCGATGTGAAATTTTACCGCCGCGTAGGTCTCGGCTGTAGAGTTGGGATTTACGTCTGGCTCTTGCCGATATCCCGGTACCCGTTTCCCGTCAATCACGCCGGAACCATATTGCCCTCGAACGGTGAATCGTGCGACATCCTCAGCGCTCATCGGCCGAATGGATCGAAATACCTGGACCTTCTGCTCACGCACCGAATCCGCATCAAACGCTACCGGCGGTTCCATCGCAGTCAACGCCAGCAGTTGAAGCAGATGATTCGCCACCATATCGCGCAGGGCGCCGGTTTCTTCGTAGAATGCCGCGCGGTTTTCGACTCCCACTGTTTCTGCCGCTGTGATCTCCACATAGTCGATGTAGTTCCGGTTCCACACCGGTTCGAAGAGCGAGTTGCTGAAGCGGAATACGAGGATGTTCTGTACAGTCTCTTTGCCGAGATAGTGGTCAATCCGGTATACCGATTTCTCGTCGAACACGCTGTGCACAACGTCGTTCAGTGCGTTCGCCGATTCCAGATCATGCCCAAAAGGCTTTTCCAGGACAATTCGCGTCCACCCACGGTCGCGGCGGTTCAGTCCCGCCGCTCCCAAACCTTCAATGATGGGGCCCGCTACCGACGCGGGCGTCGACACATAGAACAAATGGTTTGGGCTCGAGCCATTCTTCTCCATCTCCTCCAACCGAACGCGCAACTGCGAGTAGAAATCCGGTTCGTTGATGTCGCCTTCCATGTAATGCAGCCGCGTTTCAAAGTCTGTCCATCGCAACTCGCTGAAACCACGCGTGTCTTTCGACTTGGCAGCTCCCTCCTCTGTCTTCTTGCGAAACTCTTCCGAACTCAACCGCGTGCGGCCGATCCCGAGAACTTCGAACTCAGGGTTCATGCAGCCCTCACATGCCAGGTTGTAGAGACCCGGGATCAGCTTTCGTTTCGTCAGATCGCCGGAAGCTCCAAAAATAACCAGGACACAGGAATCTCCGGTTGGCCGTGGTTCTTGCGGAAACTTCTCGAGGGCACTGGCTTGGATAATCGCAGACATAAACCTTCTGTATAGATGCTCTCAATATCGATTTCGAATCGTAATTTGAAACTGACCTACTTCAGAGAATTCCTCTGTGCATCTTTTTAATCGCTCTGAGACTGTGAAAGAGCGCACCTTACAGTCTCAGATTTGGGCCACGCCGCCATCGAATTCGCAAACTGGCCGGTGGATACCGCGAAGCCTATAGTCACCGCAGGATCGATCTGCGCATCGCTACCTGGATTAGCCGACCCAATCGAACGACTTGCTCACCGCCCGCTTCCAAAGTTTGTACATTTCGTCGCGCTTTCCATTCGTAAGCTGCGGTTTCCAGGTGCGGTCGACCGACCAGTTCGCGCGCAGATCGTTTAAGTCTTTGAAGTACCCCACAGCCAAACCCGCAGCGTATGCCGCGCCCAGCGCAGTCGTGGCGTCCTTCGTTACCGGACGAACTACCGGCCGGTCGAGAATGTCAGCCTGAAACTGCATCAATAGATCATCGGCTACCATGCCGCCATCGGTGCGGAGTACGTCCAGCTTGATGCCTGAGTCTTTTTCCATGGCTTCGACTACGTCCCGGGTTTGAAACGCAGTTGCCTCTTCCACGGCACGTGCAATGTGTCCCTTGTTCGCGTAGCGCGTCAGCCCGGCAATCACGCCGCGGGCATTGTCTTTCCAATAAGGGGCGTATAAGCCGGAAAATGCGGGAACAAAGTAGACGCCGCCATTGTCATTCACAGTGCGGGCAAGCGACTGAATATCTGAGCTCTTCTCAATCAGGCCGAGATTATCGCGAACCCACTGCACGAGAGCACCCGTGATCGCGATACTTCCTTCCAATGCGTAATGTGCCGGTTGATCGCCCAGCTTATATGCCATCGTTGTTAATAAGCCAGACTTAGAATCAATCCTTCGAGTGCCGGTGTTCATCAGCAAAAAGCAGCCGGTACCATACGTATTTTTTGCTTCCCCAGGCTCGAAGCAGGTCTGGCCGACGAGCGCAGCTTGCTGATCGCCGAGGATTCCAGCGATAGGTACGTCTTGCACTGCGAGTTGCGTGGCAAACCCGAAGGTCTCACTGCTGGAATGAATCTCTGGCAGCATCGCCGGCGGAATCCCAAGTGTCTCGAGGATCGCGGGGTCCCATGACAAGCTTTCCAGATTCATCAGTTGGGTACGGCTGGCGTTTGTAACGTCAGTGATGTGAACGCCGCCCTGGACGCCGCCTGTCAGGTGCCAGACCAGAAAGGTATCAATATTCCCAAACATGAGGTCGCCCGCTTCCGCCGCTTCCCTGGTACCTTTTATATGTTCAAGCATCCAGCGAATTTTCAGGCCGCTAAAATAGGTGGTGAGCGGCAACCCAGTCTTACTGCGGAATCTATTTTGGCCTCCCGATTTCGCCAACTCGCTAACGTCCGCTGCGACCCGGGTGTCCTGCCAAACCAGCGCATTGGCAATCGGCTTGCCAGTCTTTCGCTCCCATACAACGGTGGTCTCGCGCTGGTTGGTGATTCCAATGGCCGCCAAATCTGCTGGTCGGAGGTCTGCTTTCGCCATGGCCTCAGCAATTACCTCGCGTGTGCGCTGCCAGATTTCTTCGGCATTGTGCTCGACCCATCCAGGCTGGGGGTAAATTTGCTCGTGCTCCTTCTGGGAGACCGCCACGGTGCGTCCCAAGCGGTCAAACACGATGAAGCGCGTGCTCGTTGTGCCTTGATCAATTGCACCGATGTAGTTTGCCAACGTGTTCCTCCTGAAAACGCCGCCCGCAGCAGACTGTGGGGCAATGAAAAGCCAGTATGGAGGCGCTGGGCAGCGTGAATCTCGCCTGCGAGCGTGTTGGCGAGCCGTGATGATTAAGATGCGACGGGAATGGTCCCTTCGTCAGTATCGTTTGATTATGAATACAGTCTTGTCATCAATCAGGTCATCTTCGCCGATCTGTCGTAAACGATCGTCTCTGGTGACAGCAAATTCCAGCAAAACATTGCAGATCTCTTTTGCCGGTAGCAGACAGTGCTCACGCATTATCGTTTCGAGCTTGCCGCGGTCCTCGGCATCGTTGCCGTCGTAAACCCCGTCGGTGTAAAGAAAAAGAGTGTCTCCTGGACGCATTAGCGTGATCTCCGCGACATCGGAGGAGTTCGCCTGCCTTTGCCGGAGGTGCATGGAGAAATACCGCTTACGGTCCGGATGATCTTCAGGAATTTCCAACCCCAGCGGTAGAAATTGCACCATCCGGCTCTTGTCAACCTCTATGAACCTGGCAGATTCCGCGGAGAAAACGAGCGGCGGGGGATGTCCAAAATTCACGAAACGGAAAAGCCCGCACGGATGCACTTCGCCGTAGAGCATCGTCGCAATCTCGCGTGCCATCGCCTTCTCGCTTCTACCCAGCGCATTGCGAGCCGTGACAGACTGCGCCAATCGGAGATTGATATTGTCGAATAGAGAAGGCGTCGTTTTGCCATATCGATCAAGTTCGGCGAGCATCAACGCATGGAAAGTATCGTGAACGGTCGAGGCAATCTTTGCTGAGATGATCCCGTGTCCTTGAGCATCCACCAGCAGAACGCCTGCCATCTCACAAAGTTCGCGCAGATCTTCGGCGATCCGTACCTGTTCTTTACTTAGCGCTTCCCTGTACTCGGTTTCCATTTCGACTCTGTAGTCTGGTTTTGATTTCAACCATTCCACATGATCGTCCACGGAATTGCGCGGCGGCGCACCTGGTGGCAGCGGTTCGAGAAACTCCTTCGAGAGCTTCTGCGCCTGTTGAATGCGCGCACCCAGGTCGTATCGCTGCTGGAAATTTATGTATTCATACAGGTCGCCGCCGACCGTTCCAGCAGGCACCGAGTTTCCGTACATCTCGATGCCAGGCAGATGCGGAATCGCCCCTTCGACAGGCATGAGCCTCTTACGTAGATATTCATCGATAGTTGGCTCACTATAGCTGCTAGCCATTAAAGAATCCTACTTTCATTAGCAAAGGTCCATGCAGCGATGGTTGATCCTGTGCCGCCTCCGAGCATGAGAATACCTAATTCCGCAGGTCCCCGCCCCTTACCTATTAGCGTTGGAAAAAATCCCTTTTGTGCTCATGCAATTTTGCTCTTCTTAGCGACTGGCTGTGCTTTGGCTTGCATGGATTTGACGAGGTCTGCGGCGGAGGCGCCTTCAAGTGAGAGCCCGTAGCCAACCTCTCGCACAATGCGCTCCTTCAACGGTTGAATAAAGTGCGCGCGTGTGTTTCGGCGCGTGACTTCTGGAGCCTTGAGGTAAAGCGAGGCAAGCTCGTACGCCCGGGCGAGTGCTTTGCCATTGGGAACAATTTCCGCGACCACTCCCCATTCGTAGGCGGTCCGCGCTGTGATCGGCTGTGGGTTCAGCAGAAAAGCCTCCGCCCTTCCTGCGCCCGCACGGTAGCTCCAGGTGGTAAAGATTCCATCGCCGGGGGCAATGCCGGCGGAAAAGTGGGCCACATCCTGGAATGTCGCACCCTCTGCCGCCACAATCACACTGGCAAGTAGCGCGTAATCTGAGTGCACATGGGCGCGTCCCTCGATCGCTGCAATGACCGGGACACGTATGTTGGCGATGTTTTCCAGAGCCTGAATGCCCTCGTCGTGAACCTGGCTCCAGACGCCCGGGTCGGCGACATCGCCGAAAGATGACCAGACGACATCAGTAATGAACTCCCCACCTGCGCCGGTGATGATCACAATCTTGTTTGCTCGATCTTGCGCGATTCGGTAGAAACCATCGACAAACTCGGTGTGAGCTTGCGCGCTCATAATGAACGGCCCGTCGTTGCTGTGGAACTCGGCAACCAGCACACCTTGGTCGTCTCGGGTCAGCTTCAAGCTGCGGTACTGGGAAAAATAAGCGGGTTGTGTCGTTTGCATAACAAATCCTCCATCGTCGTTAATTAGATCAATAAATCCTGGTAGATGACGAGCTATTTTTTGACACCACATTGTCGGATCTCAGCGGCGCAGCGCTGACATTAACACTGAAACGCTTGCACCGAGACAGAGACGGTGCGATGTTTCGACAGATCCAAATCAGCTCCTAAAGCGTATTTCTGGTTACCGATGTTTCCCTTGATAGATCCCAGATCAATGAACCCAGCGCGCCCTGGAGGATTGCCGTGATCCGGTGCTGCGGATATTCGATTCCGGCGCACCTGCGGAGTGCGTCCGGTTGCCTCCCTCCAAAAAGGATTTCCCGCAGACGCCCAGAAAGTAGCAAGGAAGGGTACGAGCCTGAATTGGAAGCGACCTGAACCAGGCGGAGAAGCCTTTTGAGAGTCTCATCCGCGTCAGCCCGAATAGTCCGGCATTTGATACGGCAGAGTCACGCTTTGCTGCAAATCCTCAGCGGCTTGGGCCACACTTTCCGGTGTCCCCAAATCGCGCCAGTAGTATTCATCAGCACGGAAGCCGAGAATCTTTTCGCCGGCTCCAGCGAGGCGCAAGTAGGAGGTGACAATTGAAAACGCTCCTTCCTCGCTCATCATTGTGAGAAAACGGGGGGAAATCACATGGATCCCACAAAAAGCGAGCGGTTGCACCCGTTGTGAGGGGCGCACCAATTCGGTTGGGGAATCTCGACCGGAAATCCTTCCGCAAAGTTCAGAAGCCTCCTCGAAGAGCAAATACCGCGAAGTTTTCCGTTCTTCCACCGCCAGTGTTGCCAGAGCCTGATGTTCAGTATGGAATCGCACCATGCGCGGGAGATCAATCGTGCTAAGGACGTCGACGTTGTGCAAAAGGAATGGTTCGTCACGATCGACAGAATACTCGAGAAAAAAATAGGCTGCTTGTTTCAGGCCGCCGCCGGTATCAAGCAAGACCTGCTCGGGCGAGACCACAATATTCATACCGAAATTCTTGTTGTTTTCCAGATAGTCCCGAATCATGCCGGCAAAATGATGCACGTTGACAATTACGTCCCTTATACCGGAGCCGCGCAACCGGGCGAGGGTGATCTCAAGGAAGGTCCGGCCAGCGATTTCGACAAGGGCCTTAGGCCGATTTTCGGTAAGTGGACGCAGGCGTGTACCCAAGCCGGCGGCGAGAATCATCGCCCTCACTTGCCCATCTTCTCCAACTCGATATGCCGCACGATCACCTGCACATCTTTCCTATCGGACAAATGCTTCGCCAATTGCTCGGCGAAATAGACGGAGCGATGTCGCCCCCCCGTGCAGCCGAATGAGATCATGAGATTCTTGAATCGGCGATTCTGATAGTTGCTGACGCTGGCATCCACCAGCGAAGCGGCATGGGTGAAAAACTCGTGCGCGCCCTCCTGCTGATTCAGGTATTCAATCACGGGCGCGTCTTTGCCGGTGAGCGCGGCGAATCGCTCCTCACGGCCCGGATTGGGGACCGATCTGCTGTCGAAGACGAATCCGCCGCCATTTCCAGTTTCGTCTTTAGGCAAGCCATCCCGGTGAAAAGAGAAGCTGAAAATGCGCACAACAAGGTCTCCCGTTTCGGATGTAGCGCCCGAAAATTTCGACAAATCCGAGTCAGAAGAAAGGTTCCGTAGTTTTTCGGAACCAAGCATGCATGTGAATGCGTCCATTAGTTTGGGCAACTCGATTGGCAGTTGGATATTGTGAAGCAGCCAGCGCACATTTTTCAGCGCAAAGGGCACGCTTTGCAGGAAATGGGGCTTGCGCTCAAAGAAGCCGCGAAAACCATAAGCGCCCAGCGCCTGCATAATACGCACAAAAACGTAGGCGTAGTAGTGCCGCATAAAGGCTTCGCGATCGAGCGGGATGAAGTCTGCAAGGCGGTCGAGATAATGATCCAGGAGTTCCTGGCGAACTCTCGGCGGCAGATCAGCCTTCGCATCGTACAACAACGAAGCGACGTCGTACTGCAGGGCACCCTTGCGGCCGCCTTGATAGTCCAGAAAAAACGTCTGCCCGTCGTGCAACATGACGTTACGGGACTGGAAATCGCGGTAGAGGAAATAGCCGTGTTCAGCGGTGAGCAAGAACTTCGACAGACGGCCGAAATCCCGCTCAAGGGCAGGTTCGCTGAAAGGGATTCCGGCGAGGCGTAAAAAATAATATTTGAAATAGTTCAGGTCCCATGCGATTGACTGTCGATCGAAGCTCGCCCGCGGGTAACAGACCTTGTAGTTCAAGTCGCGTCCGGCCTCGATCTGGAACCGCGGCAGGGTTGCCAAAGCTTGTCGGTAAGCTTCAATGACAGCGGGATCAATGTCCTCGCCGGCACGGTTTTGCGAAAGGAACTCGAATAGCGTTGTATCTCCCAAGTCTTGTTCGAGGTAGGCGCCATGTTTTAGATCTTCCGCATAAATTTCAGGCACAGGCAGGCCGTGGCGGCGAAAGTGCCTCGAGAATTCGAGGAAAGCGATATTCTCCTCGCGCACATCGTACAAGATGCCAATGACACTGAGTTCTTCGCTGGCGAGGCGAATAATGCGACGCCCCGACCCCCCTAGCTGACCTTGCAGCGGCTGCGCACGCACGACGGGCGAGTGGAAATGCTGCTCGAAAAGTTTATTGAGAACGTTCATAAACACCGATGCGAAAAATACTACCCCTCTCCGCCATCCTAAAAGATACCATCGCCTCGGCTCCCAGACGCAGGATCCTAAGGCTCCAAACCAAGTTCGCGAAGTGCCTCGCGCGTACATCCAGCGTGCGACTAGAGCACGAACGGCAGTCCACGCTCCAGCGAGAGTTCAGCTAAGGTGCGACCTGGTTGTTCTTGTAGGTCAGTGGCCCTCGTGACCAAAATTGGCTCATCTGTCTCGGTTACGAGGTGATCAGCCATAATCGCCGATCCTTTTCTATTCCTCAATCTGGAAACAATGCTGGCTTAATGTCTCCGGATTCAGACGCCGGCAATTCAGCGGTTTGAGTGGATTCTCCTGGATCAACTAGAATTCAGTTTTGAACTGACCCACATCTATGAGCTATGAACCCATTGAGAACCACGGCGTGATTGGCAATATGTGCTCGGTTGCGCTGGTGGGAGTAAACGGTGCAATCGACTTTCTCTGCTACCCAAATTTCGATTCCCCTACTGTGTTTGCGGCGCTACTCGATGATGACAGAGGTGGCTATTTTCAGATTAAGCCGCAACTCAAAGACAGCCGGGTACGGCAGATGTATTTACCCGACACAAATATTCTGCTTACGCGATTTCTTGCCGAGGAAGGCGTGGCCGAGCTGACCGACTACATGCCCATCGGGAAGGATGGCGAGGAACCCAATGAGATCATTCGCACCGTGGCCGTTATCCGGGGGCAGGTCAATTTCACGATGCGGTGTCAGCCACGATTTAACTATGCGATGTCTGAGCACACTGTGTACATCGAAGATAAATGCGCGATTTTTTCGCCAGCGAGCGACGCTTCTTCTCCGCCGATGGCGCTGTATTCCACCGTCGCTCTGCGACAAGAATCCCGGGATGTAACATCCGAATTCAGCCTTCGAGCCGGCGAGAGGGCGACCTTTGTCTTTGGTGGAGTTCGCCTCCAAGGGCAGGAGCCCGAGATGGAGTTCGTAGAGCAGCGCTTCCAGGAGACATCCCGTTTCTGGAAAGGATGGATCGCGAAATCAAAGTACAAGGGCCGGTGGCGCGAGATGGTCAACCGTTCCGCTCTAATGTTGAAGCTCCTGATCAGCCGGAAGCACGGATCGCTGATTGCCGCGCCGACATTTTCCCTGCCGGAACAAATTGGCGCAGGCCGCAACTGGGATTATCGCTTCACCTGGTTGCGGGATGCGGCATTTACGCTCTATGCGCTGATTCGACTGGGTTTTGTGGAAGAGACTGAGGCGTTCATCGGCTGGCTGAAGGTGCGGCTCGGTGACGATGCGGAGCGGGGTCCGCTACAGGTAATGTACGGAATTGATGGCAGGCAGAAGCTCGATGAGGTGACGCTTGATCATCTGAAGGGGTATGAAGGTTCGCGGCCTGTGCGCATCGGAAATGCAGCTTATCAGCAGCTGCAGCTGGATATTTATGGCGAAATGATGGATTCCGTCTATCTCGCTAACAAATACGGCGACTCAATTACCTATGCCGGGTGGCAGAACGTTCAGTACACGCTGGAGTGGCTTGAGAAGAACTGGCAACGGCCGGATGAAGGTATATGGGAAGTTCGGGGCGGCGCGCGAGAGTTCCTGCACTCCCGTTTGATGTGTTGGGTGGCTTTCGACCGAGCGCTGCGGCTGGCGCAGAAACGCTCTCTTCCCGCGCCATTTGGCGAATGGCTGCGAACCCGCGATGCAATTCGAAAGGATATCTTCACCAACTTCTGGGATAACGAACTGCAGTCGTTCGTTCAGTCGAAGGGGGCCAAGAATCTGGATGCGTCGGTCCTGCTGATGCCACTCATTCGGTTCATCAGCCCGGTCGATCCGATGTGGAGCTCGACGATGAAGGCGATTGAATCCCGATTAGTCGAAGATACCCTCGTGCATCGCTACGAGGCGGAGCGCACCCATGTAGACGGGATTCCAGGCGGAGAGGGTAGCTTCACCGCATGCTCGTTCTGGTACATCGAATGCCTGGCGCGCGCTGGGGAGTTGCAAGAGGCTCAATTGTTGTTTGAGAAACTTTTGGGATACGCCAACCACCTTGGGCTCTACTCAGAACAAATTGGTCCAAGCGGTGAACACCTCGGCAACTTCCCGCAGGCATTTACGCATCTTGCCCTGATCAGTACCGCAACGTATTTGGATCGGGTCCTTTCCGGCAAGGACGACGCAGTGTGGCGATAGGAGTTCAGGCAGTTCGGCAAATCCTTTAATTAGGATGGCGCCGAGCGCGGGCTTATCCTGCGTGCGTCCAGATAGGATATGAGCGCGGTGGCGGTGCCGGCAGGATCTGCCAGGGCTACGTACCCGTCGGGCCGTACGAGATAGAGGGCATCGCGCCGCAGTCCTGCCCGACTCATCTCCGGGCCCCACGCAAAGGCGTGCAACGGTAACTTTCTCTCATCACACGCGGCCTGAACCTTCATCGGTGCGTCGCCATACACATGGACCTGCCAGTCCAACGAAGTCAGCGGCGCGAAGTTATCCTGGTCAACGCCGCTTGAGTCCGTCTTTAATTTTACCCATGGCAAGCGATCACCGCCGTGAACTGTTCCTGCATGGCCCTCGCTCAAGCTACTTCCATGGTAGTTCACCACCGTTTGTGACACCGTGCGAAACAAGAAGCCTCGCGCCTTCGTAGGCGCAAACAAGAGCGGGATCAAGAGTGGAACGATGTGTAGTCGCACCATCCGGGCTACCGCCCCGGAACTGGTCACGGCTGTGAAGGCCCGATCGGTGGTCGCGACCAGTCGCCGCGCGAAGGCGATTCGCTCGGGTTCGTAGCTGTCGAGGACCGACTCGTTTGCCCGGTGGCGCAACACCGAGGCCAATTTCCATGCGAGGTTCACCGCGTCACCAATGCCAGTGTTCATGCCTTGTCCACCAACGGGGCTGTGGATGTGGGCAGCGTCGCCGAGCAGGAAGGCACAACCCTTGCGAAAATGATCAGCGACCCGATGGTGCACACGGTACGTCGAGAACCAGTTCACGCGCTCGACGTCGATGCGCATCCACGCGATGACGCGCTTGCTCACATCATTCCACGACAGGTTCTGCTGCCGATCTTCGGCTTCCCCGCGAACGGTTCCTACCAGCCTTGTGCGACCCTCACTCTTTAACGGAAAGACGACGAGAAAATCGGTCTTGTCCAGCGCTACATGCACTTCGCCGTTCATAGTCGCCCCGGTACCTTCCACGTCGGCGACATAAAAGAGGTGGGCATACGCTCCCCCCGGGAAACCGATTTTCAGTGCCTCACGTACGGAAGAATGCGCACCGTCGCACCCGGCAATGTATGCGGCCTCGCATGTCTGCTGGGTTCCATCTGGCCGCTTAAGACTCGCCAGGACACGACCAGCCGTCTCCTCGAAGCCCAGCAACTCCGTCTGGCGCTCGACCTGGACGCCAGACTCGGCGAGGCGATCGACCAACAGGTGTTCGTGTTCATCCTGGGGAAAGATCAACGCATAAGGAAACGGGCTGAGGCCAGCACCCATGGCGCCGAAGACGGCACGTGCTGCCTTCTTGCCGGCAACCCAGAAATTTGCGGCGATGGTCTTGCGTCCGCGCTCGACGACCGCATCAGCAAGGCCGATCTGGCTGTACAGTTCGAGCGTCCGTGCCTGCACGGCAAGCGCGCGCGACGTAGTCCCCGGTTCCGCCGTTTTGTCGACAATTCTTACGCGCACGCCCAACCGGGTGAGCCACAATGCTAATATCAGGCCTGTCGGTCCCGCGCCAGCAATCAGAACGTCGGTGTTTCGAATCGACGATGCGTTCATAAGAAATCCGCGCTTTCACCCAGGTTATCAAGGCTTTCGACGGCAAACGAGCCCACCGAGAGCTAAAGAACTTCGGTAACCTATCCAGACCACTCTTGATATGCGACCTTAGCATCAATGCGTCAGGAATGCGTGGGTGACATTTGTTGTTGCAGCCAAAGTCAGAGCCTACCGGAACGATCCTAGTAGCGGACGATCAAGCGTCCAATCGTGAACTGCTGGAGGAACTTCTCAGCGCACAAGGTTTCACGGTGATCACGGCGTCGGAGGGAGCGGAAGCGCTCGACCAGATGAGGAAGGTCCCGGTTGATCTCGTCATTCTAGACGTGCTGATGCCGAATATGAATGGGTTCGAGGTGTGCCGGAAGATAAAAGCGAATCCAGAGACAGACCTCATACCCGTCGTTCTAGTCACAGCGCTGTCGGACAAGCAGGACCGCATCGAGGGTCTCCGGGCCAATGCCGACGACTTTCTTACTCGTCCGGTGGATCGCGTGGAGTTGCTTGCCCGTGTGCACTCGCTGCTCAAACTCAAGCAGCGGACCGACGAACTGGAGCGGGCCGAGTCTGTGCTCTTTGCGCTCGCGAGGAGTATCGAGGGAAAGGACCCGTATACCGGCGGGCACTGCGAACGTTTGGCGGAATACTCGGCTTCTTTGGGACAGCATCTCGGTCTCACGGATGAACAGATTACGGCTCTGCGAAGAGCCGGGGTGGTCCACGATATAGGAAAAATTGCCGTCCCCGATTCGATCATCTTGAAACCGGCCAGCCTGACTCCCGAGGAATGGAAGCTCATGCGAGAGCACCCAGTCGTTGGCGAACGCATCTGCGCGCCGCTGAAATCATTTCGTCTGGTACTTCCGATCATTCGCCACCATCATGAAAAGTTCGATGGCTCCGGGTATCCGGATGGGCTGCGGGGAGAGAACATTCCGGTTACCGCTAGGGTGCTGCAGATCGTGGACGTTTATGACGCTCTGACGACGATCAGACCGTATAAGCCGGCCTTCTCTATAACCGATGCGCTGCAAACCATGAAGTTGGAAGTAGCCAAAGGGTGGTGGGACGCTCAGATCTTTGACCAGTTCGAGCAGTTGGTTAAGACTAGCACAGCTGATTTTCTGGCGCGAGGTGCGGCGGCGGGTGGGGCAAACCGCTAGCTGGAGGAATTTTGGTTTTGAGGCTGTTGCCATGAAGGCTGCGGGCAATAGTGGTGAGAAGGAATAATGAAGGTACTGATCGCCGAAGACAACGCAGTAAACCGCGAACTTCTCCGGGAATTGCTGGAAATGCGAGGCCATACGGTGGTCGAAGCCTGCAATGGGGAGGAAGCCCTGCGAGCGCTGGCACAGTGTAAACCGGAGATTCTGCTGCTCGATCTTGGCATGCCCGCGCTCGATGGATATGGAACCGTGCGCAAGGTCCGCGAAACTCCAGGTTTTGCCACGCTGCCGGTGCTCGCAGTTACCGCATATGCAATGCAAGGCGACAAGGAACGGATATTGAGTTCAGGATTCGACGGCTACCTGTCAAAACCAATCAACGCCAAGCTGCTTTTCCAGGAACTGGAGCGGCTTCTCTCAAGGACGCTGAAAGGAACGGCTTCAGGAGACGGCGCCAAGGCGGCCGCAGAAGGAAAGTAAGCCTGGGATGCCGGCGCAGGACTTCACTTACGTGCAGGGATGACTTCGGTAATTCAAGAGGCTCGAATTGTGACACAGATGACTGTGGGCGTGTTCATCTATAGATAGCAGGATTGTGCGAGACATTCCTGAATAGCCTAATCGGGCGATCTCCAACTGAACCATGTGCGTCCCCGTCAAGGAGCCCGCTGCACACTGAGATTTCGTTCATGTATTCCCGACGCCTGATCACTCGACACGCTCTTGTTTGCCTCTTGTTCGTATTCCTATACGTTCTGCTGAACCGGCCTGAAATCATCTTCATCTCGCGCATTGGATTCGTTGCGTGGTATCCCGCGGTCGGTCTGGCTATGGCGCTCATGTTGGGCGTCAGTCCCTGGTACGGGTTTGCAGTCTGTTTCGCCGTTCCCCTTGCCAGCAGGATTATTTATGCGCAACCCGTCGTGTCATTCAGCAACACCGTCGATGCGGTGGGAATTGCCGTTTGTTATGGTGCGGCTGCATACCTGCTGCGTGGTCCTCTGCAAATCGATCTTGGGCTGCGGCGTCGACGAGATGTCGTCCGCTACGTTTTGGTGAGTGCGACAGCTGCTGCGGGAGCAACCATCGTTGGTGTGACGTGCCTGATCGCGGATCACAGCATTACCTGGCGTGAGTACAACTCGTCCGCATTAGGATGGTTCCTGGGTGACGCCATCGGCTTGGTGGGAATTGCACCGTTCCTGTTAGTTCATGTATTTCCACAAATTCGCAACTGGCTGTCGCCAGCCTCCGACCTCCACCCACCCAGACCGCATTCCAGGGAAACTCCGTTCACTCTTGGTACGCTCGCGGAAATCTTTGGCCAGAGCCTGACGATAGTTGCCGTTCTCTGGGTGATGTTCGGATCCAGGGACGGTCGTTATGATCATTTTTATCTGTGTTTCATTCCGATCATCTGGATAGCCATGCGTCAGGGAGTCCGGCGAGTTGTTACCGGCCTGCTGGCTCTCAATTTTGGAATCGTGGGCGCGATGCATTTATTCCCTCCCACCGCGCTCCTGTTCGCCAAAGTCGCACTGGTCATGCTGGTATTGTCGGCGGTCGGACTCATCGTCGGATCCGAAGTCAGCGAACGGCAGCGGCTGGCAATGGATCTGTATGAACAAACTACTTACTTAAAGTCGCTGATAGAAAATAGCCCACTGGGGATCGTCATTCTAGACCGGCAGGGATCCGTCGAACTTGCGAATTCCGCCTTCGAGAAACTTTTGCAATACGATCGGCGCGAACTCACTTCGATTGATATTGTGGGGCTGGAGATACCTGGCGACGAAGCTAGGGAGTCCGGGCAATTGATTCCGCAGATATTCGCAGGACACGCAGTGCACCGGACCGTGCGGCAACGGCGTAAAGACGGCAGGATTCTTGACCTGGCGCTTCACGGCGTCCCACTGGTGCTTAATGGCGAGGTACGGGGCGCCTACTTAATCTACGAGGACGTTTCGGAGCAAATCAGGGCGAACGAAGCACAACGAAAACATGCAGAATCGTTGGACCGCCTGGTCAAGGAACTGGAACTCCGTACCAAGCAGATGACCTTGCTAAATGAAATGGGAGCTCTGCTGGAGTGCAGTGGGACTGCCAAGGAAGCCTGCGCTGTCGTTGCTAACTCGGTTCAGAAGCTTTTCCCCGAGGCTCCTTGTGGGGCGCTCTATTTGTTCAAGTCGTCGCGAGACCTCATCGAGGCAGCAATTCGGTGGAGTAAAAGAGACGCATTAGCGCCGACATTTCCTCCCGACGCATGCTGGTCCCTGCGTCGTGGCCACCCTCACTGGAGTGGGGATCCTGGAAATGGCATCACTTGCCAACATTTGACCGAGAGGTCAACCATCGAAAGTCTATGTGTGCCGATGGTCGCCCAAGGGAACACGATTGGAGTTTTGCATATTGAATTCCAGAGTAGAGCCGACAGCCAGTACGATTCCGGCAGGGAGAGTCTTCGGGACTCTGAACAGCGGCTGGCCATCAGCGCCGCCTCGCAAATCGCCCTCTCGCTGGCTAGCCTGCAATTGCGCGAGACCCTTCGTGAACAGGCGATTCGTGATCCATTGACTCGTCTGTTCAACCGGCGATTCCTGGAGGAATCGCTGGAAAGAGAATTGCAATTAGCTGATCGCAAGAAGCAATCTATCGCCGTTCTTTTCCTCGACCTCGACCACTTCAAGAGCTTCAACGATACTTTCGGCCACGACGCAGGGGACATGGTGCTGCAGTCGCTTGCCGATCTTTTTCGCATTTCCTTTCGCTCCACCGACATATGCTGCCGCTATGGTGGCGAGGAATTTGCCATTATTCTGCCGGAATCCTCTTCACGGGACGCAGCTATTCGTGGGGACGCCCTGCGCACTGAAGTAAAACGGCTTCGTCTTCAGTACAAGAAACAGAATCTTGGGCAACTCACGCTCTCGGCAGGTATCGCCGCGTTTCCCGAGCACGCTTCAACATCCGTTGATTTGCTCAAAATTGCGGACCAATGCCTCTATGAATCAAAGGCGCGCGGCCGGGATATTGTGACTGTGGCCGCTTCGACAAAACCCGTAACCACTCCTCTCGCGTAATACTCCCGGCATGGAATCGGCATTCACTACCGCCGCCTGCGTCGGTAATGCGTGGAAAAGACTATCGCGGGTTCGCGGATCTGAAATCACGAAACGATCACGCCGAGGCGGAGTTCAAAGGGTGTGGGGAGGCGGAGAATGGGTGTGACGCGATTGAAAATGCTTCGACTAATGCAGAGAAATCCCCCGCCTGGTAACTAGATAAACCGCAAAGCTCCCCAGCCAGTGGCCGCCTTCGTAATGCTTGCCAGTCACGGTCGCCAGCCCGGCACGCTTGTGCTCCCCAGCGGCTGTATTGATCAGCGGTAACCGTTTATCGCTCTGGGGCAAACCCGCAGCGATTCCCTCCAGCATCCATGCGCGACTCAGGTTCAGCCCGTCCAAGTGTGCCAACTTGGGATCACTGGGATCGGGCGACACCACTGGCTGTAACCACGATCCATGCTTCGCCGGGGAAATCTGAGGCAGAAACGCCAGGAGCCAGCGAGCAAACTCACCGCTCGGCAGCACGCGTCGCATCAGATCTGCTTCACCGAGACACGGCGAAAGAAAGTCTTCGCCAGAAGGCTCATACGCCAATGGACAATCACTGTCCGCCAGATAAAACTGCCGCGCTTTCGATTTCAGCAGGTCGGCAAATCTCGTATCGCCCGTGATGCGTGCATAGTCGAGCATCAGGCCGAGCGCAAAAGCGGTTTGCGAGTGCTCTCTGATTCGCACGGGATAGGAAAGCTTGGGGAGCCAATCTTTCAGCCGTTCCAGTACGGCCTCCTCCAACGGGTGCAAGTTCACAGCCATCTCGCGGGCCTGAGGAACATCCCATTCGCGCAGTTCTGCAGCCAACTGGAGCAGCCACGCAAGTCCATAGGGACGTTCGAAGGCGGCACGTCCCTCGGCCCGAAGGTATGTCGCTTCTTGTGCGATGTTATCCGCGGTGAGGCTTTGCCGCAGAGCTTCGCGTGCCGACGGCGCAAACTTAGCATTGGGAAGAGTCCTGGCCAGCCGAGCGAGCAGCCAGTGTCCGTGCACCGACGAATGCCAGTCGTAGCAACCGTAAAACGCAGGTGTCAGTTTTCGGGGTGCGGCGACATCCGCATCGCTGTTCAAGTTGTGGCTGATCTTGTTCGGATATTCCTTGTGGACACACGCGAGGGCAAGATTCGCGAACCGCTCGGCGGCGTTGCTATCGAGCATGGCGGTAGTGCAAGCAGTGCTCTGAGCTCCCATTTCGCTAACAGCGAAGAGTAAGAATGCTGTGCAGAGAGAATATTTCATCCTGGATACTTTAGACGAATGTCGCCCAACGCTGCCAATCGTCCCAACGTTGCGGCGTAGAATATTCTCAATAAAGTGGAATTGTTGAGATACAAAATCCGTGAGAAACATATTGTTCATCGTTCTCTGTCTCTGCCCGGCAATCGCTTTCGGACAGACCACGATTCCTGCCGGTACCATATTGCCGCTGCGATTGAACTCGGCACTGAATTCCAAAAAAGGCAAGGCTGGGCAAACGATCAGCGCAACTCTCATGCAGGACGTTCCATTGGCATCCAAATCGACAATTCGGGCTGGCGTTAGAGTGATCGGTCATCTACTCGATGTGACGCCGGCAACTGCAACCAGCGCGGCAAAAGTCTCCTTTCGGTTCGACACCCTGGAAGTCTCGAAGCAGAAAATACCTATAACCACGAACCTGAGGGCGCTGGCCTCGATGATGGACGTGCATGAGGCGCAGCTTCCGCAAACTGGTCCTGACCGCGGGACTTCCCAAAACTCATGGACGACAGTTCAGATCGGTGGTGATGTCGTCTACCGGGGTGGCGGGCCCGTCGCGCACGGATCGGAAGTTGTTGGAACGCCAACAACCGACGGTGTCCTGTCCCGGCTGCGGGCAAATGCGGATGGGAAATGTCGTGGCGAGACGGATGGCAATGATCTACCGCAAGCACTGTGGGTATTTTCTGCTGACGCGTGCGGAGCCTACGGTTTCTCCGACCTGACGATTATTCATGCAGGTCGCAGCAACCCGTTTGGCCAAGTCACACTCGGTTCCACCAAGGGAAATGTTGAAGTTCGCAGCGGCAGCGGAATGCTGCTCCGAGTCAACAAAGGTTAGTATCGAGCACGAAAACCTCATCGCCGGGCGCGGCTAATGTGCTTGAGATGTTGAATGACTGTCAAAGGATTGTCCGGCCATTCTGAGAACGATTCTGAATCTAAAGACTAGGCGAACGCGAATAGGAATGTTCCCAGGAGCTTCTGAGAACTCTCCAGTCTTGCCGGTGAGAAAAGTCCTACCCGGAGGACCGTTCGATTTGGTAACAATATTTGTTTTTTTAGCAGTTTTGGAGCTTCCGCAACTGCAAAAACTCGCATCCAACTCCACAACGAAAAACGAAAGAGGGTTGGGCGTGCTTTCTAAGGGTGATTATGTCCGAATGAAGATGGCTCCGGCTACCCGCTTGGGAACGATCGAGGGTATCAAAAGGGAACGAGGTCAGGTGCGATACCATTTCCGTCAAGATCACCGATTTCTCGAAGCCCTTCCTGGAGTTGTTTTTGAAACTTGGGTTCCCGGGAACGTACTGGAGTCTTGTACCCCGCCATCCGATCACTACGTGAATGCCCTGAACCAGTTGATAAAGAGATGGCGTTCGAAGACGGAAAACTGGACTGCCTTGGGAGTTGCGAAGCGGAGCTGAATCAACCTTATTCGGCATATCTGAGCTGGAGCTGAAAGAACCGGTTGATGCCCCGCTTCGATTCGCCCTGCGCGGCTAACCCACACAGGGCGGTTAATGTTTAGCGCCCGGTCAACGGTGCTTGATGAAGGTGCCATCCTGCAACTCGTTCATTGCCTGTCGAAGCTGCTCCTGTGTATTCATCACGATCGGCCCGTACCACGCGACCGGCTCCTCGATCGGCTTGCCCGACACCAACAGGAATCGGATGCCTTCTTCGCCCGCGTGAACCACGATCTCGTCTCCGCGGTCAAACAGCACCAGCGAGTGATTGCTGACGTCGTATTTGGCCGGCGCGTTGGGATCTGCGGCCTGCTCGGTTAGAACCGCACGCGGATCCGAGGAGTCGCGAAATGTACCGGATCCCGCGAACACGTAGGCAAAGGCGTTGCGCGTGGTTTCGACTTTGAGCCGCTTCTGTTGATTGGGACCAACCGAAATATCGAGGTAATTTGGATCGGCGGCCACGCCTTCCACCGGTCCCTTCTTGCCCCAAAAGTTGCCGCAAATGATGCGCACCCGGGTGCCGTCATCGTCGGTAACCTCGGGGATCGCGTTCGCAGGAATGTCCTGATAGCGCGGATCGGTCATCTTCAGCGACGACGGCAAGTTGGCCCACAATTGGAAACCGTGCATGCGGCCCTGCGGATCGCCCTTGAGCATTTCCTGGTGGAGAATGCCGCTGCCGGCGGTCATCCATTGTACGTCTCCTGCGGTCATCTTGCCCTTGTTGCCCAGACTGTCGCCGTGCTCGACCGAGCCGGCGAGCACATAGGTGATCGTTTCGATCCCGCGGTGCGGGTGCCAGGGAAATCCCGCAAGATAGTCTTTCGGATTCTCATTGCGAAAGTCGTCCAGCAGCAAAAACGGATCGAACTCTTTGGTTTTGCCGAAACCGAAGGCGCGCTGCAGCTTTACGCCCGCGCCTTCGATTGTGGGCTTCGTCTGAATGATCTGTTGAATCGGTCGGAGTGACATATTTTTCCCCTCCACCAGATGCGCGCGGGTGGTCCGTCGTTTCTGGCGGTCTGATTTCTCAAGCCTTTGTGAACTGCATGTCCAGTGTAATGATGACCTCATCGCCAACCAGAAGGCCACCAGTTTCAAGCGCCGCGTTCCAGGTCAGGCCGAAGTCTTTGCGATTGATCCTGGTGGTCGCTGATACCGCAATCCGGGTGTTGCCCCAGGGATCCTTCGCAGGCGGAGTCGGTCCTTCAACATCGAACGCCACCTTGCGCGTGACGCCCCGAATGGTCAGGTTGCCCTCGACGGCCAATTCTCCGTCGCGGACAAGGCTGATGCGAGTCGACTTGAAAGACAGGGCAGGGAACTTCTCAGCGTGGAAGAAGTCAGGGCTCTTCAGGTGTGCATCCCGCTGAGCGTCGCGCGTTTCGAGCGAGGCCGCGTCGATCGTTGCTTCGACATGAGAGTTTGCCACTTCAGACTCATCCAGGGTCAAGGCGCCCCCGACTTTGGCAAAGTGGCCTTTCACGTTGGAGATCATCATATGCTTGACCTTGAACTCCGCTACGGAATGCGCCGAGTCAATCTTCCAGGTTGTGGTTGTAGTGGTGTTTTGCGGTGTAGCCAGTGTGCTCATGGTGGTTGTCCTTTCCTTGGTTTCTTTTACTTCCCCGTCTTAGATGCGTTCACACGATAATCGTTGCAACAAATAATTAAACTAAAAAACTCAGCTCACTTTGCCGCGGGCAATTTGCAGCAGTTCAGTCAGCGCCTGAAGGCGGTCCGATCCCAGGTGCCCTAACTGCCCGCGATGACCTTCCTCGACAGGTCCGTCGAGACGGCCCAGCAGTTTAAGTCCCTCTGGCGTGATCCGAGCCATCACCATTCGCCGGTCTTTGGTTTCGCGGCAGCGTGAGATCAGGTTCCGCTTCTCCAGGCGGTCGAGCAGACGTGTGATGTCCGGATCCCGCGTAATCATGCGGTCGGCAATCTCTCCACAGGGGAGTCCTTCGGGAGCCCCGCGCAGAATGCGGAGCACGTTGTACTGGGTCGATGAGACATCCTCGGTTTTGAGAATCTGAACCATGCCGCGGGAAAGCATATCGGTCGTACGCACCAGGTCCAGGAACGCCATCTCCTCCGGACAGGCCGCGCGCCGTCGCTTGCTTCCGGATTGAATCGAATTCTTCATAAAACTAACTATAGTCGTTATAACGACTATTGTCAAGACGCGCTGTCTAACCCCTCGGGTCTGGGGAGGACTGCATTTTCCGGATGAAAAGCTGGTTCGCCCCAGACCCTGTGACCGCTGTTGAACAACGATGTCGAAAGGCTGACACCATCGCCAGAGGGTATCTTTCGTCGGATCGAAGTTGAAGGCAGGGCGGGGTTTGTTCTCGAATAGTTTCTATTTAACGTGGCAAGTAAAATGCCTTTATCAACAGGCGAGGGGACGCAAATGGTCAAGCTCAAAGTCAATGGGATAGATCGCGCTTTCGACGGTGATCCCAATATGCCTCTGCTCTGGTACGTACGGGACGTCCTGGGACTGACGGGAACAAAGTTTGGCTGCGGGATGGCGCTTTGCGGCGCCTGCACCGTGCATAAGAACGGCAAAGCAATCCGGTCGTGTATTACTCCCATGAGCGCGGCGGCGGGTAGCGAGATTCGAACAATCGAGGATCTCGGGGCAAACGGACTTCATCCGGTTCAGAAAGCGTGGATGGAGATCAACGTCCCGCAATGCGGATATTGTCAGTCCGGACAAATCATGCAGGCCGTTTCCTTCCTCGGAACTACTCCTCATCCTTCAGACCAGCAAATCGATGATGCCATGGCGGGCAACATCTGCCGTTGTGGAACCTACCAACGAATTCGCCGGGCAATCAAGCTGGCCGCGGGGAAAATCGCATGAGCCAAATACAAAATGTAAGCCGGCGGCGGTTCCTCAAAGGAGTTTTTGGGACGGGGGCGCTTATCCTCGCGGTGCGTTACGTCCCACCAGTTCTCGCGCAGGGCCAGCCAGACGACAGTCGAACGGACGCAGACCGATCAATCCTTCATCCTGATGCCTTTGTTGGAATTCAGCAGAACGGAACCGTCTACATCGTGGCGCACCGCTCGGAGATGGGAACGGTCATCCGCACATCGTTGCCCCTTGTGCTTGCGGACGAGCTTGACGCCGATTGGAAGCGCGTGAAGATCGACCAGGCAATCGGAGATAAGCGGTACGGAGATCAAAATACGGACGGCTCGCATTCTATAAGAAGTTTCTTTGACACCATGCGAGTGTGCGGTGCGGCGGCGCGCTCGATGTTGATTCAGGCGGCGGCGGCACAGTGGAACGTTTCCTCATCCGAGTGTTCAACCGAACTCCATACGGTGGTTCACAAGGCAAGCGGCCGGCGCTTGGGATACGGCGACTTGGCAGCCGCGGCGGCACACCTTTCCGTACCAAAGAAGGAACAACTTCAACTGAAAAAGCCTTCCGACTGGCGGTATATCGCGAAGGGAATGGCCAGCGTTGACCTCGAGGAACTTTGCACGGGGAAAGCGATGTATGGAATGGATGCGCGCATGGATAACATGGTGTACGCATCGATCGAGCACCCTCCGGTCTTCGGCGGGAAAATAAAAAGCCTTGACGATCAGGAAGCGCTGAAGGTTGCAGGCGTACACCAGACCGTCAGCATCGATCCGTTTAAACCCCCAGCCGCCTTCCAGCCTTTGGGCGGTGTTGCTGTAATCGCCGACAACACCTGGGCTGCATTCCAGGGACGCAAGAAGCTAAAGATAACCTGGGACAACGGGCCAAACGAATCCTACGGCTCGGCCGAGTACAAGAAGGAGCTTAGAGAAACAGCACACAAGCCTGGAAAGCTAATCCGGAGTGTGGGCGACTCCGACAAACCGTTCCCCACAACGAATGTGTATGAAGCCGACTACTATGTTCCGCTGTTGGCCCACGCGCCGATGGAACCGCTGGTAGCGCTGGCGGAATTCAAAGACGGAAGAGTCACTGCATGGGCGCCAACGCAGAATCCGCAGGCGGTGCAGGCTATTGTGTCCTCCGAACTCGGCATTCCGATTGCGGACGTGATTTGCCACGTCACCTTGTTGGGCGGTGGATTTGGAAGGAAATCAAAGCCGGATTACGTTGCTGAAGCCGCAGTCCTATCCAAGAAGCTTGGTCGTCCGGTAAAAGTTGTGTGGACTCGGGAAGACGATATCAAGTTTGACTATTACAACGCCGTCGCTGCGATGTACTTGAAGGCGGCCGTCGACGAGAAGGGAAGGCCCACGGCGTGGCTGCAGAGGTCGGTATTTCCGCCAATCACTTCAATCTTCGACGTAAAGGCAGTTTATGGCGATTCGCCGCACTTGGCACAGGGTTGGACAGATCTTCCCTATGATCTGCCCACCATACGCATCGAGAACGGTCCGGCGCAAGCCCATGTCAGGATCGGCTGGCTCCGCTCGGTAGCCAACATTTATCACGCTTTTGCAGTTCAGTGTTTCACTGATGAACTTGCCCATCGCGCAAATCGCGATCCCGTGGAGTATCTGCTTGACCTTCTGGGACCGTCTCGTACGTTGGATTTCACCCACGTGCAATATCCGAACTACGGCGCGGATTACAAAACGTATCCCTGGGAAACCGGCCGCCTGCGGAAGGTTATCGAAATGGTCGCCGACAAATCCAGTTGGGCTACGAAGAAGAGCGTAAAGGGGCACGGTTTTGGATTCGCTGCCCATCGTAGTTTCTTGACCTACGTGGCCACAGTCGTAGAAGTGGAGGTGAGTGATGACGGCGAGATCCGCATTTCCCGGGTTGACACAGCGCTGGATGCGGGGCTCGTCGTAAACCCGGAAGTCACACGCGCGCAATTCGAAGGCGCGGCGGTCTTCGGCACAAGCATTGTGCGCACGGGTGAGATTACCGCTAAGAGTGGCGTAATCGAGCAATCCAATTTCAACGACTATCCAGTCGCTCGCATCAACGAAGCGCCCATTCAAACCAATGTTTATATTACCGAGAGCAGCGCCCCGTCTGCTGGCGTGGGAGAGCCGGGAGTGCCGCCGTTCGTCGCTGCATTTTGCAATGCCATTTTTGCGGCCACTGGCAAGCGCGTACGCGATCTGCCGCTCTCAAGCAACAGCGACTTCGGATGAACGGTGCCGAAAACTGGCGGAACCTAAACTATGCGCCCGGTCCAGTGAGTTCCTGGACCCCAGGCGGATCGCCGCCCAGCCAGTCCGGATGCTGTGCTGTAGAGTCGAAGTGCGATGAAGTTTTGAACAACTCGTACTTTCCGGCCATCGCCACCTCTTTCGTCTTTGTCAGTAACTGGACCACCTGTTCTCGATTCATCGGCTTAAAGGTTTTGACAGCCTCGAAGGCCTGGTCCAGCACTTCCGGCTTATCGATTCCCGTGATCACGACCGACGTGGGCAGGCTCAGCGCATAGTGCAGACATTCCATCGGCGACACTACCTTACTCTTCAGGATCACGCTATCTCCCATGGACTTCATACCCAACACGCCGATTTCTTTTTTAACTAACTCCGGCAAAACCATCTGCCCAAAACTGCGGAAATGCGCATCCATTACGTTCAGCGGCAACTGCACCGTGTCGAAGCGGAAGCCGTGTTCAGCAGCTACTTTCAACATATACAAATGAATGTGCGGATCCTTGTGACCGGTGAATCCGACGTAGCGAATCTTGCCAGCCTTCTTAGCCTCAAGGACAGTTTCCGTGGCACCGCCCTCGGCAAATACGCGATCGGGATCGTCGAAGCGAATGATTTCATGATGCTGCACCAGATCGATGTGGTCTGTCTGCAGCCGTCGCAGACTAGTTTCGATCTGTTGCTGCGCGACATCTTTGGTGCGGCCGTCAATTTTCGTCATCAGAAATACCTTCTGGCGATATCCGTCCCTCAAGGCCTTGCCCATCCGCACTTCACTCTGGCCTTCGTTGTAGTCCCAACTGTTGTCCATGAACGTAATGCCGCGATCAATGGCAGCGCGAATCAGCCGGATACTCTCGTCTTCGGTAAGACCATGGTTTCCAATGTGGTATCCGCCCATTCCGATAGCGGAGACCTGCTCCCCGGTGCGTCCTAGCGTACGGTAAAGCATGTCGCCCTTACGGGTTCCTGGAGATGTGGTTAGAGGAATCTGGTTCATGGAGCTTTCATCCTGCGTTGAGACAACTTTTTCCCGAGCCAAGGCTGACCGCAATGTGGTGGCGGCGCCGCAAATTGCAGCGGCTTTGAAAAATTCTCGACGTTTCATTGGAGACCTTCACATGAAGCTTCATCTTCCTAACCTTGAGATGACGGACCAAAGGGATGCGTTGCTGTCCAGATTCGCAATTCTCAGTTCGCAGATTTCTGCCTGGCAAGCGCTTCCTGGCAAACCTAGAACCATAATCCCCATATCCAGTCGACGCTGGCATGGGTGATGGTTGAGGCGGGCACGCGGCACCGTTCGCGCCATGCTCGTCCATAGAAGAACCCGGCAATGGTGGCCAGCAAGACGTAGCGCCAATTGAAATGCGCCGAGCGTTTGTTGAAGTGCGACAGTCCGAAAAGCATTGAGGCGATCACGAGCGCTCTCTGCTCACCCATGCGGCGTTCTAGCAGATTCTGCACCCAGCCGCGAAAGAAAAGTTCTTCGGGTAGGGCGGTGAACACGAAAATCCCCACCCATCGCAGCGCTGCCACACTCAACGGCGGCAAGTTGGCGTGAGGATGGATGAATCCGAGCGCCAAGCCGAAGATCAAAACCAAAGGCGTGAAGAAGAGCAGCTCGCGCAATCCAGTTTTCCAATCGCTCCAGCGCCGCAGGCGAAAATCGAACCCCGTTCTGCTCAACTGCCGGATCGCTAGAAAGCCGTACAGGCCGATATCGACGAGAAGCAATTTATTCAGTGCGCGCAGTCCAGTCGGCCATGCTGCATCGAACCAGCGCAGATCGACGGCCAGCCCCAGGGTCAGCAGAATGATGGCATCGCGCCAGTTGCCGCGCTGGTCAGGATCGGCGGCCGCCGCTTGTTCGAGCAGCCACGCGATGACCATGGGCAGCGCGGCGTAGAGCGCGAACCCCTGCCACCGAAAGATATGATGGGAAACCGAGACCGCGAGGTACGGCAAGACGCACAACGCGGGCAAACAAATGCGTGCAATGATCGGCCAGAGCCGGACGCTTCGCGCGACGCGCTCGGCGGCGAGGCCGAATGCCAGGAAGGGGACCAGTTCCAATGCCAGGGCCGCGATCGCCGCCGGGGTCACATTCTGCATGTGCAATCAGCATAACTTTCAAGCGTCGAAAGTTAAACATGCTCGGACAAAATCGACAGGTTCAGTGCTACTTCCGCGAACCTGCTTTTGACTTGTCTGGGAAGCTGTCCGTACACAATACCGTTCCGCAGATGACTAGCAGCAGCGGCCATGACGATACCAACAGCTGCTGGGAAAGACCCTGCAAGACCCGATGATGATAAATGCCATAGATGTGCATGGCTTGCGAGACTGCGAGGATGAAAGCGGGGAATGCTCCCAGCACCTGTGAGCCCCGGGGCAAGGACGTGGCTCAAGCGCCCAACCGCCCCAACCGCGTTCTCATACAAAGAGAACATTCCCAGCACGGCGAGAGCGGATCCCACGATTGACATAGACCTCCGAAAGACCGTCTCGTGCGCTGACATATCTGCCTCCTCTTGTTCTTCGTGGTTCTACCTGTAAGTCGAACGAGGAGGTACGAAATCGACAGCTCGAGCAATTTTGGGGAACAATCAAGAACCGCCAGACCCATTTCACGATCTGGCGGTATTCCCCTGTGAAACGAAAGCGCGGGCAGGGCGCCCGCGCCGCACGATTCTTACTGTTACTGCTTGTTGATGTCCTGCTTCGCCTCAAGCTTCTTGACCAGCGGTTCAAAGAAAACTTTTTGGTTGTCGGGAGCGCCCGCCATGGTAATTTTGATTTCCTTGAGAGCGTTGTCAAAATCGCCTTGGGATGAGTAGAGCCTCGCCGTGCCGTCGTGGACGACCCAATCGTTGGGATCTTTCTTGGCCGCCTGACGGAAAAGGTCGAACGCTTGATCCTGTTTGCCCTGAGTCTGAAGTTGACGGCCGTAATAGTAGAGTTGAGCCGCCGTGGCCCGTTGAAGGGCCATTTTTTTCGCGGTTTCGGAGTCGTCTTTTCGGCCCATGGCCTCCAGAATTTGTGATTTGGTCAGGAAATTGTCGAACCGCGGCTCGGTCCGAATCGATGTCTCTTCATATTGCAGGGCTTCTGCCAGATCATATTTGCTGGTGAGTAGGTAGGTCGCTGCATCGTCCCATCCTTCCCAGGTATATTGCGCCAGTCCCTGAAGTTGGTTGTGGAGGCTTGCCTGCACGATGTCATGCACATTGACGTCGACCTTAAAGGGAACCGCGACCTTCTCCCAGCGGAGTGTGGCCGTGACCGAATCCGCCTTGACGTCATCGAAGTCGAAGGTCAGGGCTTCACGGGGTTCTGAAGCTTGCGGCTTTACGGTCACCCTTAGCGCGTCGTCAGCCTCGTTGTAGGTAAAGTTGCCCCACGCGGTATGAACTTTCGAGAAAATGACCGTCCATTGGTTCTGGCCGGGAATCATGAAGAGACCGTAGACGCCCTTCGGCAGCGGTTTTCCTTCGATTGAGACCGCGTCCGTAACGGTGACGGTTGTGTTCTCGTTGGCTCCCGCGCGCCAAACCTCGTCATAAGGTACAACTTTGCCCCAGATGGTCCGGCCCTTCACGAGCGGACGGTGATAATTAATGGTGATGTCGGTGATTCCGATGCGCTGCATAATCACGGAACGCTGGCTATCCCGGGGCAAGTCTAAAAGCGCCGATTGCGCGTGGCTCAATGGATTTCCCACCGACAGTGCTGCAAATGCAACTAGAGCGACAACCAACTGTTTGAGCATGGAAGAACCCTCCACTTCTGAATTGTCTTCCGGGGGAAGCCCGCCGGAACTGGCTTGAACGAAACGAGCATTTAGACGGAAGGCGGGATTAGCGGATAGCAGGTTGTAACAAGTTGTAAAAACACAGGCCATGTAGGGAAGAAGTCCGTCCAAGTCGTGGTCCCTTGTCCACCATCGGCGAAATCGCGGGAACCAGTTTGCATGAAGATGCGTATCAGTTGTAGGCGCGGGGGTCCTAACCCCGTGCTCCCGTCGAATTAGGAACTTCGGCCGCAATGCTCGAGCGTGGACGCTCGCGCGTACCTTTATGAGAACGCTTGTTGACATCGTCCGCCAGTCATTGGCCACCTTGTGGGCGCATAAGCTGCGTTCGTTTCTGACCATGTTTGGGATTGCCTGGGGCGTGGGTTCGCTGCTTCTGTTGGTTGGCTTGGGAGAGGGCTTTCGCAGTGGACAGTCGAAACAATTGGCGAATCTTGGGCAGGACATTATGTTTGTCTTTCCAGGGCGCATTCCAGCGGTCGAAGGCAGCTACCAGTCCGGGCAACCGTACCACTTTACGTATGAGGACTACGCCGCTATCCGCAGCGAGGCCAAACTTCTGCGCGCGGTGTCACCTGTGTTGGAGCGCGACGACATTCGCGCCGTGAGCGATTATGGATCGACCAACGGGCAGGTGTTTGGCGTCGTGCCCGAATACAGAGAGATTCGCACTCTGCCCATCGAACCGGGACGCTGGTTCAATGACGACGACAACATCCAGCACCGCCGCGTGGCCGTGGTGGGATGGGAGATGCTCAAGAACATGTTTCCCGGGCAGCCTGCCGTGGGCAGCACAATTTTGCTGAACAGCATGGACTTCAAGATCATCGGGGTCATTCCGAAGATCGGGAAAGAGGGCGAGAACGGCACTAACAAGCGTATTTTCGTACCCTTGGAAACCATGCGCACGTTGTTCCCCATCACCACCCAGAACGCCGAGAATGCGATCTCCTTCATCAACTACCGGCCGCACCAAAAAGAGATGCACATCGAAGCTCAAAAAGAAGTCCACAGAATTATCGCCCGCCGCCACGGCTTCGATCCCAAGTTCGACGACGCCTTCATGGACTGGGACACAATCGATGGGGCAATCCGCGTGGGCAAGATCTTTGACGCGATGGATTGGTTTCTCGGTGTGGTCGGGCTGGTAACGCTAGGGCTGGGCGCAATTGGCATTATTAACATAATGCTGGTTTCAGTGACGGAGCGAACCCGGGAGATCGGGCTGCGCAAGGCGCTGGGCGCTACTCATCGCAATATCCTGACGCAGTTTTTTGTGGAAGGCGCTTTTCTTACCGCATTGAGTGGCGGAATTGGTCTGGCTATTTCTGGTGGTTTCGTGGGATTGCTGGCCCAACTGCCTGCACCGGAAGGCTTCGACACCCCACGAATTGTGCCAGCCTCGGCCGTCATTGCGATTTTGTCGCTCTCGATTGCTGGCATCATCGCCGGCCTCTATCCGGCTCGCAAGGCAGCGTTGCTCCCCCCGGTGGAAGCGCTGCGACAGGAGCAATAATGTTTGGCGATCTCGGAACGCAAGCTTACAACGCCTTGAAACATAATCGCCGCCGCTCTCTCCTCACCATGCTGGGCATGGCGTGGGGCATCGCTACAGTGGTGTTGTTGCTCGCGTACGGTTCGGGTTTTGAGAATGCTCTGATGATTGCTTTCCGTACATTCGGGGGCAACCTCATCGGAATTTTCCCTGGACGCACTTCGTTACAGGCTGGTGGCAGCAAGGCCGGTACGCAAGTCCGCCTGACGCGTGAAGATCTCGAGTATCTGCGCGCAGAAGTTCCGATGCTTACGCGAATTTCTCCCGAGGTGGACAAGCAGAGCCAGGTGGCCTTCGGCCCACGCAGCGGAAGCTACGGGGTTCATGGAATCTACTCCAGCTACCAGAAAATCCGCGCTCTGGAAGTCGGCGACGGTGCATTTTGGGGCGAGCAGGAAGACTTTACTCACAGCCGGGTAGCTGTTATCGGCTCGACCGTGAAAAAGAAACTGTTCTCCGGGCAGAATGCACTCGGCGAAAGCGTCCGAATTGACGGCATTTCTTATAAGGTCATCGGCATGCTCAAGCACACCATCTCCAATGGCGACGAAGACATGAATTCACTGGTTTACCTTCCGTATAGCGCCATGAGCGACCTCAAGAATACTTATTATCTTGATGGCATCTTCATGGATTACGAGGGGGATCACGAAAAAGTGGTCCGCGTTGTGCGCGGTTCCATGGCTTTTCACCATGGCTTCGATGCGAAAGATGAGCGAGCCGTTTTTGTATTTGATGCGAACAAAGATCTGGCCGACCTGACCATCATTACGGTCGGCATCAAGATTCTTCTGGGCTTCATCGGCATGCTGACGCTGGGAATCGGCGGAGTGGGATTGATGAATATCATGCTGGTTTCCGTGACCCAGCGTACTCGCGAGATTGGCGTCGAGAAAGCCTTGGGTGCACACGGATGGCATATCCTGTTTCAGTTCCTGGCCGAAGCGATCGCCATTACCATGCTGGGGGGCTTGCTAGGCGTCGCATTGGCCTATCTGGTCTCATGGTCGGTAGGATCGCTCACGCTGTGGAGCGCATTCATGGACGACGCCGGCGAGGGAGACATCCACCTCGTCATTGATATGGCGACGCTGGTCTGGTCTACGGCGATTTTGAGCTTCGTGGGAATCGTCAGCGGGATGCTGCCCGCCATCAAGGCCGCCAGGCTGGACCCGATTGAGGCTCTGCGGTACGAGTGATGTAAGGGACCCCGAATTGATCGAGTCTAAACCAAGTCTTTCTCGATTGCCTTTACAATGCATTTGTGAACGAAGGTAACAATCCACGTCTGGAACGCGTCCTCGCTCAGCTCCGCCTTTATGAGCACCCCCTGCTGGATTTCTCTGCTCGCGCTAAGGGCGATGGCGTGGAGCTGATTATCCAGTTTAAAAATCCACCCGTCCCGGTGCACACTTACTACTTCGACCTGCACCCGCGTGATCTGGACAACCCGCAATTCGAGTGGAGCCTGCAGCGCCAGTTGTACGATTGCCTGCACGATTACCTGGTGGAAATGTTCATTCGCACCCCGCAGGACCGCCTTGAACGTCAGCGGAACGGCCTGTGACTTTACGCCAAAAAATTGAGAAGGAAATCCGCAAGCACGGGCCAATCCACTTTTCTCGATATATGGAACTTTGCCTGTACGATCCTGAGCTTGGTTATTATTCGCGCAACGCGGAACAGTTCGGCAAGGCTGGTGATTTCTATACATCGAGTGACGTGCACGCCGTCTTTGGACGGCTGCTGGCGCGCCAGTTCGAAGAGATATGGCGCCTGCTGGGATCGCCAGAGCAGATTGAAATTCTGGAGCTTGGCCCCGGCCGTGGATTATTCGCGCAGGATGTATTGGATTGGTCTGAGAAGAAGTTCCCCGAATTCTTTCGCACGCTGCACTATTCCCTCGAAGAAAGCTCTCCTGCTTTGCGCGACCGAGTTCAATCGATCCTACGGACACGCTTCGACAGTGGAAAAGTCTCGCTCAGCGCGAGAAGCGTACACGCTCAACCGCGCTGGCTGAAGCCGGCATCACCCGAAAGCGCTTGTGGCACTGCTGAAGTCGTGCCGAATCGCATTTCTGCAGAACGGGCTTTAGCCCCTGAGATTCCTATCATCGTTTTTGCCAACGAGTTCTTCGACGCTCTGCCGGTCGAAGTTCTCAGCTCGCAAGGAGAATTGTTCATCTCGGAAAAGGATGGGCAACTGCTTGAGACCTGGCACTCCTCATCTGATGAAGCGCTGGAGTTTCTGGACCGCTACGGCGTGCATCCAACAGCCGGAGAGCGAGTCGAGGCTCCCCTGATCGCGCAACGCTATCTGTCCCAGGTCGCGGCGGCGGTCGATTGCGGAATCATCGTGACCATCGACTACGGATACACCCGGCAAGAGCAACTTGCCGGAGGCCATCGGGGCACTATCGCTGCGTATCGGCAGCACTCCGTGAGCGCGAATCCTTACGAAGCGCCCGGAGACCAGGACATTACCGCTCATGTCAATTTCACAGCTCTAGCTGCGGCGTTGGAGCAGGGCGGAATGCAAGTCCAGCCCTTGGTCAACCAGTCTCAATTTCTGATGGGAATCGGCGAGCATAATCAATTTGCCGACGCTTTCGAGGACTGCCGGCTCCCGCAAGAGCACGCCAAGGTAGCTCTGCAATTGAAACACTTGGTCACGCCCGCCGGCGTGGGAGAAACTTTCCATGTCCTGATCGGGTCGAAGGGCATCAATCAGGAAAGCATGGCAGGCCTGAGCGGACTGACATTCGGCAAAACGAAACCGCAGCCCACCACATAAAACTAAATCCTAGGACCAATAAGAAACTTTTATGGAGTCAACACGGTTCTTTGGAAGACATCGGACCATCTATAAGCGGGTGGCTTGTCGAAGTGAATAAGGGAGATCGAATTTGGAAACCGTCGAGCGTCCGGCTCCGTGGAAAATCCTGCTGGCTTTTGCCATTATTTACTTCGTCTGGGGATCGACGTTCCTGGCGATACGGGTCGGTGTCAACGAAGTGCCGCCATTCCTGTTGGCAGGCATGCGGTTCTTGGTGTCCGGCGTCGTGTTGTACAGCTGGATGCGGTTGAAGGGCGCGCGAAATCCAACCCCGCGCCAGTGGGCCGGAGCGACTTTGCTCGGAACGCTAATCTTTCTCGTAGATTATGGCTGCGTGTTTTGGGCCGAGCAGAAGGTTCCGTCAGGCATCGCTGCAGTTGTGCTGGCGACCATTCCTGTGTTCATCACGTTGCTGGAAATCATTTTTCTCCGCACTCAGCGGCTTACTGTCCGCCTCGGATTGGCTCTGCTGTTGGGCCTTTGCGGCGTCGCTGTTTTAACCGGCCAGTCGTTTTCGTTCGGAGAAGTTCCCATCAATCGCGCCGGTGCTCTCGCATTGCTGGTTGCCTCGTTGACCTGGTCCGTGGCCACGATCCTCACTCGTCGGCTCCCGCTTCCCGCTTCGAAACCCATGAGCGCTGCCGCCCAGATGATCGCCGGAGGAGTCCAGCTATTCATTCTTGCCGCGCTGTCGGGTGAATTCGCAGGGTTTCGCATGCAAACCGTTTCATGGAACGCTTGGTTTGCACTGGTTTATCTCATTGTCGCCGGTTCGATCGTCGGCTTCACCGCGTATGTCTGGCTGCTGCATTATGAATCGCCCACGAAAGTGGGAACCTACGCTTACGTGAATCCCGTTGTAGCTGTCGCACTCGGGTATTTCGTCGGAGGTGAGGCGGTTGGTCCGCGCACGCTAATCGGAGCTCTGCTGATTCTAGTCAGCGTAATCACAATAGCCACGACCCCCAAGAGAAGCAGCGAGGCTGGGAAGCGGCCTGCACTGTCAATTGCGGAGGCCGATTAGATCATCTTCGAAGTCGTGAAAGCAAAACAAATTTGCGGTTCTGCCCGGAAGTACACCGCCCTCCGTTACTGCCAAAGTCTCGTCCCACCGGCCTGAGCGGCGATATCATAATCGCTATGCGCCCTCGTTATTGGCCAGCAACCGCCGGATGCTTACTGATGGCTGCTTTGGCTTGCGGCCAAACGAATTCGCAACCAGCGGATCCGCAATCAACCGTGGCGCCGCCAGTCAACTCAACAGCTAAGTCCGTGCCAGCGACGCAACCAGCAAACCCTAAGCCAATCAAACCATCCGCAGTGGCAGCTGCGGCTAGTGCCTCGAGGCTCGCGCGGCAAGCAGTTCCGCCGTCCAAGGTAATAAGGAACCACGATTTAAACGACGGCAGCAACCCGCCCGACGCCGGTAAATCCGAGCCAACGGTCAAGAATACAGCGGTGCAAGTCGAGCGGGACAAGGCGACCGAGGAAGAAGAACGAAAAGTCCAAGCGTTTGAGACCCAAGGGAAAACATTCCAGAATCAAGTCAGGGCGCAGAAGGGCAGGATTATAGACTTGCAGAACCAGGTGCGAGACTTAAGCGATCAGTTCGACGCTTGGAGCGTGTCGCACCGGCACGTCAACTCCGCAGTTTGTTGGACTTCTGAATACGACACCGAGTTCTATAAATCCTGGTGCGACATCGGCCGGAACTTGAAAGACGCGACAGACGCGTCGCAGCGCCAGCTCGGCCAAGAAAGAGTCCGGTTGGAAGAGATGCAAGAGAACATCCGACGCGCAGGCTATGGCAACGCAGTCTACGATCCCGACTGAACTGGGATTCGCTCAGGGCCGCGTCATCTTCTCCGGTTTCATTAACTGATCAAACTCCTCACCTGACAGATACCCAAGCTTTAACGCCGCCTCGCGCAGACTGGTGTGCTCGACATGGGCGGTATGGGCAATCTTAGCGGCTTTGTCGTATCCGACCTTCGGCGCCAGCGCCGTAACCAACATCAGCGAGTTCTTTACGTACCAATCCACTTTGGGGCGATCGACCTCGATACCCTTGATCATGTATTCGACGTATCCGTGGCAGGCATCAGAGAGCAAAGTAACCGAATGCAGAAAGTTGTAGATGATCACCGGCTTGAACACGTTGAGTTCGAAATTGCCTTGCGAACCGGCAAATCCAACGGCAGCGGTGGCGCCATGCACCTGCACGCATACCATGGTCATGGCCTCGGCCTGCGTCGGATTCACTTTGCCCGGCATGATCGAAGACCCAGGTTCGTTCTCTGGAATGGACAATTCACCAAGACCACAACGGGGACCGGAAGCCAGCCAACGGATGTCGTTTGAGATTTTCATGAGCGACGCGGCCAGCGTTTCGAGCGCACCTTGCGCGAACACGATTTCATCGTGCGCCGAAAGCGCCGCGAACTTGTTGCCATGCGAGCGGAAGGGAAGTCCAGTGAGTTCGGCGATCTTCCTTGCCGCTCGCTCCGCGAATTCGGGATGAGCGTTCAGCCCCGTGCCCACTGCGGTTCCACCGATGGCGAGGTCGTAGAGACCGCCCAACACCTGCTCCAGGCGTTTGATGTCCCGCTCCAGCAGGCTGGCCCAGCCGCCGAACTCCTGCCCGAAGGTCAGAGGCACGGCGTCTTGCAAATGGGTGCGGCCGATCTTTACCACGTCGTTGAATTCTTTCGCCTTGGCGGCGATCGCGTCATGAACGCTTTTGATGGCAGGAATAAGTGCATTCTTCACACGCTCCGCCGCCGCAATGTGCATCGCCGCCGGGAAGGTATCGTTGGACGACTGCGACATATTAACGTCGTCATTGGGATGAATCGGTTTCTTCGAGCCCATCAAGCCGCCCGCCAGTTCGATGGCGCGGTTGGAGATCACCTCGTTGACGTTCATGTTGGTCTGCGTGCCGCTGCCCGTCTGCCAGATGCGCAGCGGAAACTGGTCGTTCAGTTTGCCAGCGATGACTTCGTCCGCAGCCTCCACAATAAGCTTCGCTTTGTCAGCGGGAAGTTTGCCAAGATCCTGGTTAACCAGCGCGCATGCCTTCTTGAGAATGCCAAAGGCGCGGATCAGTTCCGGCGGCATGAGGTCGCGTCCAATGTTGAAGTGCAGGAGCGAGCGTTGTGTCTGCGCGCCCCAATAAACGTTCGCCGGGACCTCGATCTGTCCCATGCTGTCGGATTCAATTCGCGTGCGAAGCGCGGGTTCCGCGGACGTGACCATAAAGCATTCCTATCTAGCGCGTAAAGGATAGAGGCACCGGGAAATTATATCGCGGATGTTCAGGAGGGTTGAGCGGGGGAACACTACGCCGTGTGACCGGACGTGACCCGGACGGAGCCTGATGCAGTCCACGTGCTAGAATCTTTATCTTCAAAGAGCCACGTTTTCCTTTCATCTACGTGCTCTGCAGTGTAGTTTCCGAGGACAACCGGTGATCACCAAACACCTGCCCGATGCCGCGCTTCAGATTCCCGAGACCCTGCCGCGCGCTCAACTGGAGTCACGCTCCAACACTCGCGTTGACGTGCTCGTCATCGGCGCCGGGCCCACCGGCCTTGCGTGCGCGATCGAGGCGCAACGGGCAGGATTTAAGGTCATCGCAATTGATAAAGGCTGCGTGGTGAATTCGATTTTTAACTACCCGGCCAATATGACTTTCTTTACGACACCGGAACTGCTGGAGATTGGCGACATCCCATTCAGCACAGCTAACCAGAAGCCTACGCGCCTGGAGGCGCTCGAATATTATCGGAAGGTCGCGGAGCATTATCACTTGCCAATCGCGCAGTACCAATGGGTGAAGACGGTGAACGGGCAGGACGGCGATTTTCAGGTCACGACCACTGATCGCCTGGGGCGAGTCTACGATTACCACACCCGCAAGCTGATCGCGGCGACCGGATATTACGACCTGGCGAACATGCTGAATATTCCGGGAGAGGACTTGCTGAAAGTATTTCACTACTACCGCGAGCCCCACCCTTATTTTGACAACGACGTCCTGATAATCGGGGGCAAGAATTCCGCGGCGATTTCGGCGCTGGATTTGTGGCGTCACGGAGCGCGCGTAACTCTCGTCTATCGCGGTCCTAAGATCCATCACCACGTCAAGTACTGGATCCTTCCTGACATCGAGAATCGAATCAAGAATGGCGAAATCAAAGCCTACTTTAATAGTTCAATCGGAGAAATCGCGCCGGACCACGTGGTCGTTTACACGCCCGAAGGTGTGGTGCACTTGAAGAACGATTTCGTCTTCGCGTTGACCGGATACCATCCTGATTACGACTTCCTGCGCTCGATGGGTATCGAGCTTTCGGCTGATCAATGCCGTCCAGTGTGCGATCCCGAAACCCTGGAAAGCAACGTTCCCGGCATCTATGTCGCCGGCGTCATCGTGGCGGGTTCGCGAACTAATGAAATTTTTATCGAGAACGGACGCTTCCACGGCCAGTTGATCGCCCGGCACTTGAAGTACAAGTTGGGAGCTAGGGCGGATGCTGGTCAGCCCTAAGTGAGCTTCACCGTTTCCTCACCCAATTGTTGATTGATCAAACGGGAGACCAGGGGTTTCAACTCTTCCCCGGACTTTTGCAGTACAAAATTCCGATTCGCGTCCGACCAATCCAGCTTGAAACTCGTGGCCAGCGCTGAAATCCATATTTGTCGTACCGGAGCATTGGGTGAGATGACAAAACGGGAGCCATCTTCAAAAGAGATGTGCAGAGCTCCCGACTGGTCCTCCACCTCGAGGTCGGCCGATTCTTCAGCTGTTATCAAACTCTGTTTCAGGGATTCCAGCGCGGTGTCCGCCTGCTTGCGAAAATCGTTCTCATCGAGCATGAAAAGATTATAGAAGCTGTCAGCTCTCAGCCGTCAGCTTTCAACACCCAATCTTGAAGGCAGAGTCCGGAAGCAAGGAGCCAAAGCATCGCTGTTATTTCAGCAAATATTCTTTCACAAACATCACCGTGGCATAAAACTGATAGTCCTGGTTTTTCTTTTTGCCGAAGCCATGACCTTCGTCCTTCGCCATCAGCCACCATACCGGAGTGCCGTTCTGACGGACGACAGATACCATCTGCTCGGACTCGGTGACCGGCACGCGAGGATCGTTCTTGCCGGCGATGACGAAAAGTGGTTTGGTAATGTTCTTGGCTTTGTTAGCAGGGGCAATGCGCTCTAAAAACTCACGCATCCTGGGGTCGCGCTCGTCACCGTATTCCACGCGGCGAAGATCCTGGCGATAACCCGAGGTGTGCTCGAGAAATGTGACCAGGTTCGACGGACCGACCACGTCCACGGAGCAGCAGATGCGATCGTTGTAATTGGTCGCTACCGCCAGCGTCATGAATCCCCCGTAGCTGCCGCCAGTGATCAGCACCCGACTGGAATCAAGATCAGGCTGAGTCTGGATCCAATCCAGCAAAGTGTTTATGTCCCGATAGGAACCTTCCCGCAAAACTCCGTTGTCGAGACCAAGAAAAGTTTTTCCATAGCCCGTCGAACCGCGTACGTTAGGCGCGATCATCGCAATCCCGAGTTCGTTCACGTAGTAATCCCAACGGCCGGGAAAGCTGGGCCGGAATTGTCCCTCGGGTCCGCCGTGAATATTGATAATGACGGGCCGCTTGCCGGCGAACTTTGCGGGTGGCCGGTACAGAAATCCGCTGATCGTACGTTCGTCCCACGATTTCCAGTGGATGAGATCAGGTTCTGGAAAATGACTTGTATTGAGGCCGCCGGTTTCGCTGAAGGTCCAGCGTTCGAGCTTGCCGGTTTGTACGTCAAGTGAATAGACGTCCGAACTGGAGCGTGCCGACGACAAGCTGAATCCGACCTCGCGATTATTTCTATGCCAGTTCACGCCGGAGATCACGCCCTTGGGCACGCCAGGGACAGGTTTCTCCTTGCGACTTGCGGTATCGAACAAGTGCAGCACACCGAACCCGTCTTCGTCGGTCACAAAAGCGATGGTTTTGCCGTCCCGAGAAAGATCAAATTCATCCACGTCCCAGGGGATGCCGGTGGTGAGATAAGTGTGCTGCTTGGTCGTCAGATCAACATAGGCCAGCCGTTGAAACTCGGAATCCTTATCCGTCGTGACGTAGATGCCCTTGCCGTCCTTGCTGAAACGCGCGGCGATGTAAGCGATCTTCACCGAGCCGCCCTTGGGTGTGATCAAAGTCTTTGCGCCACTCCCGGCATCCATCGTCCAGAGATAGCTTTCCTCGGAAGAGATTCCCTCCGACACCAGAATCGTTTGCCCATCCGGAGACCAGTCCAGCGCAGTCCAGCCACCTCCGTTGAGCGTGGCGAGCAAGTGATCGCTCTTTGGATTGGCCGGTTCGACTGTGTATAAATCGACGTCGTTGCCGGTACGGCGAGTGGATCCGTAAACTAGCCTGTCGCCCGCATAGGACCACACCGGATCGGTATTGCGCGACTTGCCGTCCGTGAGCAGCGTTGTATCCCCAGTGGCGAGGTCGTAGCGGTAAAGCTGAAAAAACTCTCCTCCACCAACGTCCTTCGAGAACACAAAGGATGCGCCACTCGTAGGCGAATACCAGGCTCCTGCCACCCGATCGGCGTAGAAGGTCAACTGGGTTCGGGCGCCGCCCGGCATCTTCAGCAGGTGTACCTGAGCAGTATCGGCAAAGCGGGTGCTGATCAGCATCTCCCGCGCAGCCGGGTTCCAACTCTGCAGGTTGGCACCGCGAAAGTTGGTGTAGCGTTCCACGGTTTCCGCCACAGAAACTGGAATCTTGGGAACTCCCTCAACGACCAGGTTTTCGTTGGGAACAATTACATCGCTCTGCGGAAAAGCCGGGACTATGAGCAACAACGCTGCCAGTAAGCGCAGTAGAGATCTCATTCACACACTCCTGCAGGCTCAACGAGAAAGTACGGAATCTTAAGCTGAACCGGACGAAGCCGTCAACGGGGACTCGTATGCAGCGCGTCGATCTTCGCAGCCATGATGAAGTCGCTCTCGGTCAGGCCGTCGATCTTGTGGGTCCACAGTGTGATTTCGGCTTTGCCCCATGACAAGAGAATGTCAGGATGATGTCCTTGCGCCTCAGCCACGGCGCCTACACGATTCACAAAATCCAGAGCTTGCTTAAAATCAGGAAAAGTGAAGGCGCGGGTGATGTGGTGTTCGTTGATCACCTTCCATTGCGGTACTTGCTGTTGCAGCGCTTCCAGTTCTTTCCCTTTGAGCGGAGGCACGCCGCCGCGGCAGGGAACGCAGGTCTTGCTGGCAAGAGATGACATAGAAAATCTCCCCCCACATTGTAGCGGTTCGCCACTCGGGACGCGAAGCCCTGGGATGGTGGCACTGGGGCCTGAGTACGCTACATCTGAAAAGGTTCCTCTGGATCAGGCTCTCGCACTGGAACATCGGGGTTTTCAGGACCCTCGTGTGGTTCCTTTATTGGAGAAGGAGAGGGTTCGGGGATTTGTCGCAGGTCAAATTGCATGGACACTAGGATGCAGAGATTGCCTCCCGCGATCACCGGGTGTCGTTAGCGGTAGATTGATTGGGTCCCGGTCAGCGGTTTAACTGTCGGCCTTGATCCGCCCGGGAGCGGGTGTAGAATAGCTGCCACTTAGGCGCAGTGAGGCAGTGTCTTGCAATTCCACACATTTGATGAGGGTTACCTAGAGCGGCTCTGTTCAGGCGATTTTAGGACAGAGAGCCATTTTGTTGCCTATTTCAGCGAACTGATCCAACTGAAGCTGCGTTCCCGGGTAAATTCTCCTCACACGATCGAAGACTTGCGGCAAGAAACCTTTGCACGAGTCTTCACTGCCTTGCGGAGTCAGGGGAGACTACGACAACCGGAACGGTTAGGAGCCTTTGTGAACTCCGTTTGCAATAATGTGTTGCTTGAGCACTATCGATCTTCTTCGCGGGAAAATCTGGTCGATGAAGAAGAAGGCGCGAACGCCCCAGATCCCTCCCTGGATGTGGTCGCGATCCTGTCGCTCAAAGAGATGGAGCAAAAGGTTCGTCAGGTTCTGGACGAATTATCGGAGAAAGACAGGCGCCTGCTACGAGAGATATTCCTGGAAGAGCGCGACAAAGACGCCGTCTGTCAGGACTTTGGCGTAGACAGGGACTATCTTAGAGTCCTGCTGCATCGCGCCAAACAGGCATTTAAGGCCGTCTATTTGAAGAGCTTGCCAGCCGGGATGAGGAGTACAGCGGCAAGCTAAGACTATGAAACGATTTGTCCTTTTGTTTCACTATCCAGACGAGGGCATTTGCCGACATGGACCATAGCGAATCAATCCGGTTGATGGCTGCGGAAAAGTACTTGCTCGGCGAACTCGCGCCTGAGTTGCGTGAACAGTTCGAGGAACACTTCTTCAACTGCCAGGAGTGCGCTCTCGATGTCCGGGCGGGTGCCGCATTAGTGGAACACAGTAAAGTCGTGTTAGCAGAGCCAGTGGCCGTACCTGGATTGAGCGTCCCCAGCCCGGTTCCAGCGAATGCAGGTTGGTTCGCATGGTTACGTCCAGCCTTGATCCTGCCCGTTCTGGCTGTTTTATTAGCCGTCATTGGTTATCAGAATCTAGTCACGTATCCGCAACTCAAGCAATTGGCCAGCAGTCCACAAATTTTGCCCTGGGCCTCGATCAACGTCAGCACCCGCGGCACGAGTACGACTCAGATCTCGCCACGCGTTGGAGAGGGCTTTCACTTGCTGGTGAACATCCCCCCAGAGAGCGTCTATACCTCCTACACTTTCAACTTGGCGAGCCCCTCAGGGAAACTAGCATGGTCGCGCACCATTCCGGCGGCTTCGTCCGACGAGGCGCGGTCCATTTATGTTCCCGGAGCGAATCAGGAGCAAGGCATCTACACGCTGGCAGTGCGAGGCAATACAGCCGCCAGCGAGAGTTCAGACCTCGGGCATTATTCGGTTGAAGTCCACATTCAGAAGTGATCTCAAAGGGGAGGAGCTAACAATATGGCGGCAAATCCGAAACCACCTGTCGAGCCGGGCTATGACCCGGAACGCTACCACGAGTATCATGCTGAAGCCCACGTGCTCAGCGGCAATCTGAAACATCCCATCGAGCAGCCGATCCAACATCAGGCGCGCGTTATTCTGGAGAAGACCCGCGACGACGGCCACATCACGCAGTCGGTCAAGGAGACGACCCTGGAAGGCCTGATCTCCTTCAAGGCAGGACACTCGCGTGCGTCTGGCAACAAAATTGTGAAGAAGGACCTCTGGGGCAACGATCATTCTGGCTGGGTGACGTTGTCGACCTCGGTGCTTGAGGGCCTGAACGTGTTCGAAGTAATCACAGCCGATCGCGTGGTGGCGCAGGTTTCTACCGAGCACGCAATGGAGAACGGTCACGTTCCTAAGGTGACGTTCTTAGGCACGCGCTTCGAAAATCTGCGGGTTGGTGGATACCCGGTTGAGGTGGAACTCGATCTCGGAATCTGCGGCGACAAACCCGAAGGCGACCAGCCGTATCTGGAAGACAGCCGATTTCTCGATCGCGTTCGGCGGCAACTCGATAGCATCTTCCGCGCCAAGGGTCTTCCTGAAGCTTTGGAGCAGGAGTACGATTCCAAGATCGCGCGCATCGACGAATTTAAGAAACGTGGCAATGGAGGCGTAAAAGGGGAGCCCAACGGCCACTCCAAGCTGCAATGCTCACTGGTCAAAAGCATCGGGCCGATTCCGATTCCCGGAGTCAAGACGTTCGGAAACGTTATTTTCATTCCAGACTTTGGCACCGTGTCATTGGCCGAAGTCGAAGTCGGCACCAGCGCCAGCGACGATGGCTTTTCGCAAAACACTGGCAGTGGATCCGCATCGCAGCCAAGCAGCAACTACTTCAGTCTGAGCATGCTCAACATGCGCCTGGGGTGCATCGGCGGGGGGACTGTGAGCGGTGCGAACGCAATGGCCAACGGCAGAACGAAACCTTAGATTGTCGGTGCCGCCGCCAGCGGCATCGCCATCTAACTTCTTCTTTACTCATATTCGGGGCCATTGCCGGCTGGCTGGCATGTGGTGGTCGCGAGAGCGCGCAAGCAGCTTTCGAACATGCGCAACAGACCTTTGTGCATGGCGACCTAGGAAAAAGCCAGGAAGAAGCCCGACAAGGATATCAGCGATATCAGGGCTCCCGCCCCGAATGGGCGTGGAAGTTCCGAATTCTGGAAGCGGAATCTCTCCTATGGCGCGGAAGATACCTTGATGTTTTGTCACTCCTCGCCACGCAGCCCGCGACGGCACCGAACCGGAACTCAGAAATCGTTGAATTGTCGCTACGAGGCGCGGCCCATGCCCGTCTTCACCAGTTCACCGACGCGGACGAGAATCTCCGTAGAGCCGACAGTTTGTGTTCGGAGTTCACCGATGCAGGTTGCGGCGGCGTAAGTCGCGCTCTGGGCGTCCTAGCCATCGAGCGCCGGCACCTGACCGAAGCCCAACGCCACTTCGAAGATAGCTTGTCATTTGCCAGGTCCCACGGAGATCCATTTCTCGAGGCCACCGCCCTGTTGAACCTCGGCGCATTGGCTCTGCTGGAGGAGCACTTTGATCAAGCAGCCGATTGGTCAAGTGCTGCCTATCAGGCGTCAAAGGCCCAAAATGCCGACGACCTTGCGCAGAACGCCCTGGGCAATCTGGGCTGGGCGTACTACAAGCTTGGGGATTCCGAGAAGTCTCTGGACCTGTTCCTGAAAGCCGAGGCTCGCGCCGCTCAACTTGGAGACCTCAGCGATCAAGCCTCGTGGCTGACGGACGCCGGCTACGTGTATATGGACGCCCACAGTTTTTCACAGGCGGAGCAGTCATTCAGGCAAGCCCTGGAACTTGAGCGGCAGGTTAACAGCAAGGAAGACATCTATAACGCTCTGCGTGTTCTGGCCCGGCTCTCGTCGCAGATTGGCGACTTGGCGAATGCAGATCAGTATGCTCAGCGAGCTCTACAGATTGCGCGGGAAAGCGGGAACCATGTCGACGAACTTTATCCACTGCTTGTCGAGGGGCAAATAGCCGCCGCTCGCGGCGATACCGTAGGCGCTGAGAGCAGCTTCCACGCGATCGAGCAAGACAAGAATTGCCCGGTTTTTCTAAAGTGGGAGGTACAGCGCACCTTGGCGCACCTATATGAAGAATTGAATCGTGCCGACGCGGCGGATCGCGAATTTCGTGCCGCGCTGGCCACGTTCGAAGCTGCTCGCGATGCTGTGCAGCATCAAGACTCTCAGCTTTCCTTCCTCACTAACGCGTCGCGCATTTACGACGATTACATTCATTTTCTTATCTCTCGGGGGAATACCAGTCAGGCATTGCAAGTCGCCGATTACAGCCGAGCCCGGACTCTTACCAAGGGATTAGGAGTGTTGCCAAAAAGAAGCTCATTCGCTCTTGATCCGCTGAATGCGCAGCTAGCAGCCAGACGCGCCGGCGGCGCAATTCTTTTTTATTGGCTGGGTGAAAAGCAGTCTTATCTCTGGGCGATCACGTCGCAGACAACCAGCCTGTCTCTTCTTCCTCCGGCATCGCAGATCGATGCAGCTGTGCAGCGATATCGAAAGGCGCTGGTTGGGCCGCAGGATGTCCTCGAAACCGCGAACCCCGACGGGATCGCGCTCTATAAAATGCTTGTCTCCCCGGCACAAGCTCTGACAAAGGACATACAAGTCTTCATCATCCCCGATGGCAGTTTGAATGGTCTGAATTTCGAAACCCTGTTGGTCCCAGGTCCCAAGCTACATTATTGGATTGAAGACGCGACTATTGCCGATGCCAACTCACTCCGTTTGCTGGCGGCGTCGCATCATTCGTCAAGAACTGGCGGAGGTAAACTTCTGCTTATCGGAGATGCCGTCGCCCCCAATGCCGAGTATGGCGAATTGCCAAAAGCAGGAGTGGAGATCGAAAATATCAAGAAGCATTTCGGCCCTGCGACGGTCAGAGTTCTTACCCGGGATCACGCCACCGCACCCGTTTACCTGGACAGCGCCCCGGAACAGTTCACGTACATCCATTTTGTTGCACACGGCACCGCCAGCCGCCTGAGTCCGTTAGACTCGGCCGTCATATTGTCCAGGGCTTCGGCGGAGGAGGACTCCTTTAAACTGTACGCGCGCGACATCATTCAACGACCTTTACATGCTGAGCTCGTGACCATTTCGGCTTGCTACGGGGCGGGCACTCGTGCCTATTCGGGTGAGGGATTAGTGGGACTCTCGTGGGCATTCCTGCGAGCTGGTGCGCACAACGTGATCGGCGCGCTGTGGGAGGTCAGCGATACTTCGACGCCCCGCCTCATGGACCAACTCTATGGCGAACTCAAGCAGGGCCGAAGCCCTGAAGTTGCTCTTCGCTCCGCAAAGCTTTCCTTACTGCACTCCGAAGGGGTCTTCCGCAAGCCATTCTACTGGGCCCCATTTCAACTCTACACAGGTACATAGAACTGGCATCGCCAAAGCTGGTTTTCCGAATTTCGCGATGTCCATCAAAATCCATTTTCATGATGAGATTGAGCATAGTCTCGATGCGATAAGCGAAAGACGGAAGCATTTCTGCATGTTGTCTGGGGTGGTTCGAGTCTTCTAGGGGCCTGAAAGCTCTGGTTCAAAAGGTATTGAATAGACGTGTTTTGCAGAAAAGTTAGCGCCCGCCGGTCGAGTAATTGCAGTTTTTGCGAAAATATTTGCACCATTCCCAAGGCAAGATATTTTTCATATAATCGGGCCTCCTACAGATGCCCCCGCATCGTTAAAGGGGTTCCAAAATGCATTGGCTCCAGGTATTTTTATTGGGATGGTTTTCATTCGGGCTGACAACGGTCGTTTTCATGTTCTGGTTGTGCAAGAAAACTGCAGCAGGCCATTCGGACATCAAAGCGCCCTCGCTTTCTCCTGAGCGAGCTGACTTTGGAGGAAGCGAGCTGTCCAGCGAACTGCGTTCCGCCTGATTCACACTTCCGTTCTTCGTGCCTGACGCGCGTGTCCCTGTCCCGTGGCGCGTAGGGCTTTCACGTCCTTGAACCAGAGACCTCGATGCCCCAGGCCGCTCACTACTGCTAACATTTACGAGTTGCAGGGGTCTGTTTTGTTGTCATGAAATCTTGCCAACCTCGTGCAGTGTTTCCCCCACTCTTTCCGCTTGTTGCGAAGGTCACCAGTCTTTTCCGCGGTTGTCATGCTCATGCTAGCGCTTGGTATCGGCGCCAATACGGCCGTGTTCAGCGTAGTCGACGGAGTGCTGCTCCGAAAGCTCCCATACCGCGACCCTGATGGTCTTGTCATGGTTTGGGAAAAGAATCCCGCGCTAGGGGCGTCGATTGGCGACCGCATCCCTGCCGCATATAGGAACTTCGCCGAATGGGCGACGTGCTCAAAATGATTATGGGCCAGGGCCTGCGGTGGGTATCCCTGGGCTTGCTGATTGGTGTGATCCTGGGATTTGTGCTGATGCGAATGCTCGCCAGCCTCATGTTCGGTGTCGGACCCGCGAGCCTGGCGACTTACATCGCCGTGAGCGCCGTTATGCTGGCAGTGGCAGCAGTGGCAAGTTATTTGCCAGCAGTTCGCGCGATCCGGATCGATCCCATGCGGGCCTATCGGGATCAGTAGCTTACCGCAATAACTTGCGATGGAGGCCCCGGGCGGAGTCGAACCGCCGACCAACGGTTTAGGAAACCGCTGCTCTATCCAACTGAGCTACGGGGCCATTTTCCAGCCTGCTTCACCCATTCCAGTCTACATCGGCGGGCGCCGTCATCCCGAGCGGATCGAGAGATCTGGGTTAGAACCTGCCCACCAGTCTTGGTGGCCCACCGCCGTCATTACGCGATTCGAAATGTTGTTAGTGGCTCAATTGAATTTTCAAAACCACCACCGAAACATTCCTAGGATTGCTTCTCCATCAGGTACGTAGTAGTTGTGCCGCGCTCCTTGTCGTTGAACTCAACTTTCATCGACTTCCCGTCCTTGGAAACGGTCATGCGGCTGACGCCAACGACTTTGCCATTTCGCTTATCGGTTTCCTCAATGATGTTTTTGTCGATGCGCTTCAACGAAACCATGGTGTGGCCGGGATCTCCCTCGATTGGATAGTCCTTGCCATCGAACTTCGCATCGTAGCTGGCACCGTTCGGGTCAGACCATTTCAGTCCATCCGCAGTCGATTGATAAGTGGACGAAAGCCCATTACTCGATACGCTGTCCACCTTCTGCACACTCCAGGATCCCGACACCGCGTTCGCGCCGGCGGGACCTTTGTCCACCCTCGTATACGTGACTTTTCCATCTACCGGCTTGGCCTCGGACGAGTCGACGAACTTCGCCGTCATGGTGTTCCCGTCCGACGAAACCGTATCAGTCTCCGTGAACGAGATTCTTCCGTCTTTCTTTTGTGTGACCTCAACAGTATTGGGATCCACGATGTGAATGGAAATGGTGTCGAAGTAGGGATGCCCGGTTACCTTCTGATCGGTGCCATCGGCTTTTGCATCGACTTTGGGAACGCAAGTCAAGCAATGGTACGTGCCTTTGTCTACCAGATATTTGTCAGGTTTCTTTGGAAATTGCGCTGTGTCCAGCCTAGTCATCCAGGTTCCGTCGAACGGACTCTGCGCAATCAACATCGAAGGTGCAAATAGCAGCAGAGAAAGCAGCTCTTTCATAAAACACCCCCGCGAAGTTCGGCAGCCAGAAAAACGACTGCGATTGGCAGATAGGCTGCCGTGAACGCCGCCATTCTACACCCAAGCCCGGTGCGTGGCGTTTCCGTGATGGAAGGGGCACAGAAGCAGGTGGGCCGGGGGGAGGCTTCTTAATCGTGGAAGTCGGACTAGGTCGGTTCCAACTTTCGGCAGAATGCTTTTATGAGTTTGCTCTGATCGGGAAGCGCGCCGATGAATTCAAAACCGTGGAGGAAGCCCATTCTGTGTCGGACTACGGATCGGATTACGAAGACCTCAGGAACATCCGGGATGGTGAATTCCAGCGTAACCATTTCTCCTGCGGTCAACTCACTGGTAATCACGGCGCCCAGGCCGGCCTCCGCAATCTCGAAGCACCGACCATGGATGCGGAGGTACTCCTGCTTCCCAAGCACCTTCACAATAATCGGTATTTCGGTACGATACCGGGCGTAACGTCGAGTGGAAGATTTATTCATTCCAGCGAGCCTTAAGGAGCTAGGTTGAGAACTTTTCAGAGAATCCTCGCTATCCCGATAGGTAGAATAATGGATTGTTCCCGAGTTCGACAGTTACTTTGGAGACCACCGATGGGTCGCGGATTGTTTCCGGTTGGTGGGGGGGCCTTAGCTTCGCGAATCGTCTCAGCATAGCTCTATTTTTTTATTGCGAAAATCGATTTGACACTTGTATTTTTGAACGGCCGGGAGCACACTGTGCTGACATCAAACTAGAAGGGAGAGGGGATGAATATCAAGACTTTGCGTAAGCTCTGGTCTGAAGATGATGGCCAGGATATTGCTGAATACGCCGTAATGCTAGCGGTGATTCTGGTGTTGGTTGTAGGCACCATCCGATTGATTGGAAGCAGTTCAAATAACGTGTTTTCCCAGGTGGCGAGTTCGATTCAATAGAGGCGAAGCTGCAATCTGATTCGCACGGATCCAGACCCATAGGGTTTGGCCGTTTTTTTAGCCGCAAGCTCCGCCTGCTGAAACATGGGACCTCGTGCGGCCTCCTGGTCTCTTCGCCGAGACCGACGGGTGGGTTATTTGACCTAACCGTTTTCATCGCCCAGAGTCAAAGAGGATGAGTCTGACTGACCGGCCTAGAAGTAACCTACGACGGCGCCCTTCGTCTGGTATCATTTGAGTGGGTTCTTTGGCCAGATCGCATGGGCACTATGTTCATTCCGCATCCCAATCTCAGTGACGAAGTGAATGCCAACATCGTCCACTCAGAAATTGAGGGCGGCGTCTCGCTAGGAGACTTGCCACCTTCCACGGTGCTGGAAATTCAGACCCAACATCATCGTTACACTGCCGTGTTTCTGGGGGAAAGCCAGGCGCTGATTTCCGGGCATCCGGAATACTGTCCGGAACCGGTGCTGGTTGCGATCGCGGGCTCGACCTGGGGCGGATCGATGCTGAAACTGCGATACATTGGCCGAGGTATGCACCTCGAGTTTTGCCATCCCGAGTATCGCACTCCGATTGTTACTTCCCGCATTCAGGAAGTCCGCGAGTGCATTGATCTTGGTTTCGAAAAATCTTCCGGTGTGAACAATAGCGCGCTATGTTCCACCCAACCAATGCCTACGGAAGCGATGCGGGCACCTTCCATGTTGGCGCGTGGAACCTTCACAAAGCCCTCGTAAACCGTCGCCTTCGGCGCCCTCCTAAGCGAGACTTCTGCACTCCTGTCTATCTGTTGCTCCTCAATTTTTGCTTGACAGAATCGACGTCGAATCGCTATTGTTGAAGCCGCGCTGCAACATATGTAAGTTGATTGTATTAGTAGAGTATAAAATTTCCTCCAAAATGCCCATTTTTGTAGCAACTGTTGAGGAGAACTCCCATGGATCATACGAAGAGTCTGATTGCCGTCGTTGCCTTTCTGCTCATTAGGTCAGGAGCAGTCGCACAACAATCCTCCGCCCCGCCCGCATCGAGCGGAAGTGTAAGCGCGCCCGCCTCGGGCGTGAGCACGGTTCGCGGCTGCCTTGACGGCCAACGGGGAAACTACATCGTCGTCGAGGACAAGACTGGACTGGTGTATGTCCTAAAAGGCGTCGGCAACAAGCTCGATAGTAAACTCCACCACGAAGTCGAGGTGAAAGGGAACGTGAGACCTGGGACAATCAAGACGGGAGTGAACCCGACGAAGTCAGGCAGTAATCCCAGTGATACCGCGCGTGGGGTCGATGGCGTTCCCCTCCAGGTGGTAAATCCGCAGACTGACATTCGCACGATTTCAAAGAACTGCCAAGCGGCAGATCAACAGTAAGGGGTTACACGAGACTTGTAAATTTGGTGCGGAAGGGGGGATTTGAACCCCCACGCCTTTCGGCGCCACCCCCTCAAGATGGTGTGTCTGCCAGTTCCACCACTTCCGCAATCTGTAAATTACAACGCCCGACTTCCGAGGCATTCGCACCGCATTGCGCCCGAGCTTTTGCACTCTGCTACCGCATTTTTGAGGCTAGCGCTCGCCAACCCGTGCCCCAACAACTCATAGACTGCATCTTTGTGCGGGTGCACGCGCGCATCGTGATCTTAATGTTATCGTGTCCGGCCATGTACTGCAACGTGAGCTGGAGTTTTTCAGACACCTGGTCAAACCTGGTTACGATGACTCTGGTGGGTTCGGTGAGTCAGTTCTGAAATCGTGCCGGAGAAAATCTTGAAATATCGTGGTCAGGTGGCATGCCCGCGAGCACTTGCGCCATCACCAGAGCTGTGAGCGGCGCGAGCAGGATGCCGTCGCGAAAATGACCGGTGGCCACAAAATAGCCGGGCGTGCTGGTTGCACCAAGAATGGGTAGATCATCCGGAGTGCCCGGCCTGAGCCCGGCCCAGGCGTCGAGAAATCGGGCCTGTTCGAGCGCAGGGACTATGCGAATCGCCGCGCGCAGCATGCCCTGAATAGTGTCCGGGTCGGTGCGCTTATCGTAACCAGCTTCTTCCAGCGTCGAACCGATCAGAATTCGTCCATCGCTGCGCGGCACCAGGTACACGCCGGGAGCGCGGATCACATGACGCAGCACGTCGTGGCGGGAGCAGGCTACAGCCAACATCTGTCCCTTGACCGGGCGGATGGGGAAGCAATGGGAGGAGAAACTCCCAGCCCACGCCCCAGCGCAATTCACCACGCAGGGCGCGCTGTAACGTGTCCGATCTGTACTGATGCCAGCGACTCGCCCATCCGAGAGCAGCACACTGGTCACCCGAGCGCCGGACGAAATGTCCACGCCCCGATGCTTGGCGGCTTTTAGTGCCGCTGCGACCAGAGCGCGCGGATTGACGCTACGCTCTTTTAGATAAGAGGCAGGACCTGTCGAGCCGGTCATAGCAGGTTCGAGTTCCGCGAGAGGCGCGGGAAGCGAGTTTTGTGCGTAAAACTCCGGCTGTTCAGAAACATGTTCGGGGAGGGAAAATAATATGGTGCCTTCATCGCGCAGATCGACATTCATTCCCGATTCGTCCTGCAACTCATGGACAAACTCGGGATACATTCGCGCACTCGCCGTAGCTAATGGTTGTAGCGCAGCCGGCGTTCCCAGGGTGCAGTCAGCTAGCATTCCGGCTGCGGCATAAGACGCTTCGCGGCCAGGTTCTCCTCGCTCGACTACCAGAACCCGCACGCCCCGCTTGTGCAGGGCAATCGCGAGTGAGAGTCCAATGATGCCGCCGCCCACAATGATCACGTCCCAGGTCTTCACTCTGGCATTTTAGAGGCTACGCCTCTAGCGATGCACACGTAGCCCCGGACGCCTCGTCCGGGGCCGCGAGCGAGAGCTCGGACAATCCGCTTGACCGGCAAACCGCCGGTTCTTTCGAGGAAGTGGTGGACCCGGAGAGACTTGAACTCCCAACCCCTGCGTTCGAAGCGCAGTGCTCTATCCAGTTGAGCTACGGGTCCGTGCCCGTTCAGAAAATAAGCCTATCAGGTCTGACCTGTCGATGTCGCGCCTGTTCGAGTCCCCTGGTTGGACGGTAGACTGTCTAATAAGACTTCAGGTCCTCTATGAAAATCCAATTGCTCGTCATCTGCGCAATCCAGTTTGCGCTTCCCGCCCTCGCACACGATTCGGTGTCCGGCCTCGCCTCGGAATTCTGGAACTGGCGCACCACAACGCAGCCGTTCAGTTTTGACGATGTCCCACGCATCGAGCGGCCAGCCGGCGTGAAGCGCTCATGGTCGGTCGCGAGCGTGCAAGACGAGCGCTCAGAGTTGCTCGAATTCGAGCGCCGCTGGAAGGCCATGGATTCGTCGCACTGGCCGATCGCGGAGCAAGTGGACTACAAATTGATCGGTTCAACACTGGCGCGCATCCGCTGGGAACTCGACTTGAACCGGCGGTGGGAGCGTGATCCCGGATTCTACGTCGAGCAAACCGTCACCCCATTTCACGAACTACTTGCGATCCCGCCACCATTTAGCGAAGCCCAGAGTAACGAGATCGTCTCGCGATTACAGAACATTCCCTCGATTCTCGACGAAGCCCGTACCAGCCTGAGCGACCCAGTTGGACCGTTTGCGAAGCTGGCCATCGATTCACTGGACAATGTTCGCCCGCGACTGGAGACAGTTAAGCGCGAAGTCACTCCTCTGGTGGTTGGCACAAAGGCGAGAGCTGCCTTTGGTCCGGCGATCGATAACGCGGCTACAGCACTCGAATCGTATCGCACATGGCTTCAGCAACAGATGCCATCGATGAAGGGAAAGCCGTCTGTCGGCCGGGATGCCTACGTGTTCTTTCTTAAGAACGTTGCGCTCTATCCGTTCACGCCAGAGGACTTGCTGCAAATGGCACAACAGGAGTGGGCGCGCGTGGTCGAGTTTGAGCAGATGGAGAAGAACCACAACCGCGACGTACCACCCCTGAAACTCTCGCCATCGTTGCAGGCCGAGATCGAGCAGGAGACAGCCGACGAATTGGCAATCCGGAAATTTCTGGTTGATCAGCGCATTCTTAGTGTGCCGGCGAATTTCCCGCATTACACCGCAAAGCCTATGCCCGGCTACCTCGACGCGATGGACGGCTGGGGCGAAATGGACGACTTCACCGGTCCCTCCCGGTTGCAGGACAACTGCACCCGTTGGACTCCGCTGCCTTCCGAAAAACTTGGTTACTTCTCGCTGGCGAGTGCGTACGACGACCGGCCGCTGATCATTCATGAAGGCGTGCCTGGGCACTACTTCCAGCTTTGGCTGGGATGGAACCACCCAGATCCAATCCGCCGGCACTATTACGACTCCGGCGCCAACGAAGGCATTGGTTTCTACGCAGAAGAGATGATGTTGCAGGATGGACTTTTCGAACACTCGCCGCACACTCGCGAAATGATCTACAACTGGGCTCGGCTACGCGCGCTCCGGGTTGAGGTCGATGTGAAAATGGCGCTCGGCGAGTTTACTCTCGACCAGGCGGCTGACTACCTGCATCGCATGGTCCCCATGGATGCCGCCACGGCACATGATGAAGCATCGTGGTTCGCCACCGCGCCGGGCGCGGCGATCTCCTATCAGACAGGCAAATTGCAGATTACGAAATTCTTTGCCGACGCCCGTCGTGAGCAAGGCGACAGCTTCGACATGAAGGCATTCAATGACTATGTCTGGCTGAATGGCAACGTGCCGATTGCGTTGCAGGAGTGGGAGTGGATGGAAACCCATCGCGCCGCGACGAAGTAACGCGATGGGAGTTGAGAGAGCCTCGGTATAATCTTTCGGACTTCTCCAGTTCAACGCTATGTCTTACCACGTTGTGGCTTTTACGATGGCGCAAGTACGACAGGGCGCGCTCAAGTTTCAGCGCCAGCTCAGCGCTGTCTTGAGCAATGCCCCCGAATTGAAAGTGTATTCGGCTAGCCCCTTTGATCTCGACGAACGCCGACGGGTCAAAGATCGATTTGGGGGAGACATAGTTTATTTCTTCAATGACGTAGGATTTCAGGAAAGCAGCCGTCTTGGCCTGGGTCTGCGTTTTATTGCGGAGATCCCTGACGAAGAACTGCCGCGTAGACGAACCGTAGTGGTCGGGACGCCGGAGTCGAAAACCGGGAACTGACAATCCTCAGTCTGAAGAAATTCTGGCGTGACGACTGCAAAGCCTCAGATTTGTTCCTTGCCATAAGGTTTATAGCTAAGCGGTCTAAAATTCTCTCAATTCCGTCTCATCAACCACTACCCACATTGACGGTAGTAGATGGCGCATACTGATGACCAGGCTGACTGGTATTTAGGGTTTTGTTCCAATTGAGTTACGCTTCCACTTAGCCTTCATGATGTCTTCAAAAGCTCGCCCTAAATCAAAAAATAATGTGCCTCGAAGGCCAACCTTTGTATTGCGTAAAAATACCATTCAGGCATTTTGCGTACGCGCGCGCTAGCCATGATGTCAGCAGGAGAGTCTGATTGATATGTCTCCGCTCGAAGTTTGTGGTAATCACTCCTCTTCAGGGAGCACGAGAACTGACAATGCCTGGCTTTGAGCTAGCGCTGCTCAGGTAACTAAGGAGGAGGTTAATGAAGCAAATACATGATCTTCGTTCCATCTTTGTCGCGGCTGAACTATTCGCGCAGGGGGTCGCCTCTATCATGCGCATGTAAGCAGCGGGAGGACCCCAATCGCTTATGCGGCGTTTGCTCAGTCATGGTGGAAATAGAAGAGGTTCCCGTCCAGATCCTTTACGAGGAATTGCCTTAATCCCCAAGGCTTTTTTTCCAGAGGATCCACGATGTTCGCGCCTAACGATTTCAGTTCCTGGTACGACGCATCGATATCTTCGGCAAATACCCAGTGAACGGCAGGTTCGAACGGTGGCTTCCTCTTCCGAAAAAATATCGCCACATGCCCGCGTGACACAGCCCCAATTTCTTTGCCCGGGTAAAGCCATCCGATCTCAAAGCCGAGTGCATCTCGGTAATGCTGTTGTGCACGTTCAACATCAGCGACCGGCAACTCCGGCACTGGCTGGCCAATCGAGCTCATTTTCTCTTTTACGCCCACAGGGATCTCCTTTATGCAACAAAACCTAGGCGTCAAATTAGGAGACTACCGAGCATCGCAATAATTTGCGCACTCCGGCTATTCCCATGTATAATCAGTTTCAGCTAAGTTTGACTCACAAGCAACTGAAAGCCGGCACGCCAACCAGCGTCACCCCTCTCACTAGCAGCGAATCTTCTCAGCACAATCTAAAATCAGAAAAAGGAACATCAATGTCAGAAACAGGAACAGTAAAGTGGTTTAACGACGCCAAAGGCTACGGCTTTATCAGCCGCCAAAATGGCGAAGACGTTTTTGTGCACTTCTCGGCCATTCAGGCGGGCGGCTTCCGCAGCCTGCAAGAAGGCCAAGCCGTGCAGTTCGACGTCACCAAAGGCCCGAAGGGCTGGCAAGCTGAGAACGTTCAGGCTGTCTAAGTGGCAACTCCGAATGCCCGCGATTCGCAAGGATTGCGGGTTTTTCATGTCTATACGGCGCTGGGACCGTAGACAAGCTCATTTCGATTGCGCAGCCTTAACCTTGGCCCACCGGGCTCGCTGCGCTGCGGCAATCTTTTTTCGAGCTGCTGCCGAAAGAGTCCGCTTGGGGCGCGCGCTGTTGCTTGAGCCTGACCCCGACTGGCCCCGAACCTTCGCCCATCGTGCTTTCTGAGCTGCCGCCATTTTGCGGCGAGCCGCGGCTGACAAACTACGACGCGAGACAGTCGCGAATTTTCCCCCTTCCAACTTACCCAGTACGGCGAGAGCCGCGTCCACGTGGCGGAGGTTGTTTACCAGATGCGCTCTCTCTGCTCTCAATTCCGTGACGATGTTTCCCAAACCCTCAAGTCTCGGCATAGGTGAATTGTACCGGATTATTTCAGCACGAGTGGTTTATGCACCTGGGAAATTAGGCGAAAGACAGACGGAAGCCACGCATTCCTCTTTGCGTCCGTGTTCAAGGCAACTCAAGTAGCTTAATTCAGAATAAATCCCAGGAGTTGTTCCGTAGCCCATCAGTGCCATTCCCATCCCTCGGCTGTCACGCTAAGGTGGTAGTGAACAGTTTCTCGGGGGAGGAACCTGTTCGAACATTCGTCCCATGACTCAACCGGTCTGGGACGTTTTGTTTTGTCTGGATGCGGATTTATGGTGGAGACGCCATGTCAGGACCGACCTAGGTAGAACCGTTCGCGGCAGCGCAGCGAGCAGCCCCCATCAGAGCGGCTTTGTCATTAGTGATGACTTTGACCGGCATGGCTTCGAGCAGGGGCTGCATACGGCCCTTGCCGACAAACGCCTGCATAAATAAAGGACCGGACAGTTTGGTCAGCATCTTGGGTGCGATGCCGCCACCCAAGTAAACTCCGCCAGTGGCCAGTACCTTAAGAGCCAGATTGCCTGCTTCTGCAGCAAAAACGGAGACGAACAGATCAAGCGCCTGTTCGCACAATGCGCAGGCGCCGTCGAGCGCAGCCCTTGAGATGGCCGCGGCTGGGTCCCCATGCACCATCAGATCGGTGAGCCATTGCGGCTCGGTTCCACGCCCGGTGTCGCGCAGAAAATGAAACACATTCACCAATCCTGGGCCGGAGACAACGCGCTCATAGCTGACGTGTCCATATCGGCCGGAGAGATAGCGAAACAACTCGATCTCCAATTCGTTACGGGGCGCGAAATCGGAATGGCCTCCCTCAGTAGCGAAAATCCGATATCGCGAACCGTCCCAATACATGCCAGCCTCGCCTAGCCCGGTCCCAGCCGAGATTACTGCCTGGTTGCCAACGGGGTTCCCTTTGACTTGGTTCAGCGAAACCACATCATCGGGATCAAGCGCGGCGATGCCCCAAGCGTTGGCTTCGAGATCGTTGATGAGAACTGCCTGTTTCAAGTTGAGCTCATCAGCAAGACGCTTGGATTCGATGATCCAAGGAAGGTTGGAGGTCTCAACCCGCCCGTTGCGAACCGGTCCAGCGACGCCAAAGCAAGCGGCATCCGGATGCAGATTCGAAGTATTGACAAACTTCGCTACGATTTGATCCAGACCAGCGTATTCGCGGCAGGGGAATACGGATGCAGAAACCATGCGGAAGTGGCCGTTCAGCACATCGAAGAACGCCAGCCTTGCATTCGTTCCTCCGATGTCGCCTGCCAGGATCATTTCTCGAAGTTCCTCCAGTGGCGGCCGTCGCGCTCGAGCAACTCATCGGCGTCTTTCGGACCCCATGAGCCGGCGGCGTAGTTGGGAAAGTTGCGGGGCGGCAGCGCCTTCCAGATATCGAGGCACGGACTGACCACGCACCATCCGGCTTCGACCATGTCGGCTCGCTGAAAAAGAGTTTGATCGCCAATCATGCAGTCATGTAACAGGCGCTCGTAGCCGGTGCTGGGCTGCAAACCAAAATAGTCGGCGTATTCGAAATTCATGTCCACCGCGCCCAGCCGCATGATGGGTCCGGGAACCTTGGCGGCAAATTGCAGGGAGATACCTTCCTCGGGTTGAATGTGCAGCACCAACTGATTGGGCATGAGGTTTTCGACGGGCGTGTCGCGGAAGAGCACAAACGGCGCCCGCCGGAATTGGATCACGATGTGGGTGTTCTGCGCTGCCAATCGTTTGCCGGTGCGCAGATAGAAAGGAACGTCGGCCCAGCGCCAGTTGTCGATCAACAACTTCATGGCCACGAAAGTTTCGGTTCTCGAATCAGGGGGGACATCCTGCTCTTCGCGGTAACCAGGTTCGTGCTGGTCGTTCATGGATCCGGGTCCGTATTGCCCGCGAACGGTTTTGGTCAGGACTTCCTCGGCGCTCCACGGTTGGATGGCGTGCAGTATTTTTGCCTGTTCGTCTCGAACGGCATCGGCGTGAAACGAGACTGGCGGTTCCATGGAGGTCAGGCTGATCAGTTGCATGATGTGGTTTGGCACCATGTCGCGCAACGCTCCTGCGTGATCGTAATAACCGCCGCGTCCTTCCACTCCCACGGTTTCTGCTACCGAGATTTGCACGTGATCGATGTAGCGGCGATTCCAGATGGGCTCGAAGATTCCGTTCGCAAAACGAAAAGCCAAAATGTTTTGGACAGTTTCTTTTCCCAGGTAGTGATCGATACGATAGATCTGCTTTTCCTTGGCGACCTTCAGCAGTTGCTGGTTCAGGACCCTGGCCGAATCCAGGTCGTGCCCGAAGGGCTTTTCAATGATCACCCGGCGCCAATGATGATTGTCTTCCTCCATCAGCCCAACTGCGGCCAACTGCTCTACGATCGGGCCAAAGAAATTGGGCGCCGTGGCCAGGTAAAAGAAGAAATTGCCGTGGGTGGTGTGATCATGATCGACTTTCTGGAGAAAGTCTTTCAACTGGGAATAAACGTTCTTGTCATCGAACTCGCCGCTGACGTAATACAAACGCTTGCAAAACCATTCAGCGATGTCCTGATCGACGTCTCCGCCGGCGTAGTGCTTGATATCGGCAATGACCTTTTTCTGAAATTGGTCATTCGACATGGCGCCATGGGACAAGCCCACGATGGCGAACTCGCGCGAAAGCAAATCGGCTTTGGCGAGGTTATAAAGTGCTGGCATGAGCTTGCGGCCGGTCAAATCGCCGCCGGCGCCGAAAATTACCATGACGCAGGGATCGGCGGGGCGGGCGGGGCGCTTGGTTTGGGGGTCGGCGACTAGTTCGGCTTGGGCCATGACTTTGTATCCTCGTCGATGAAGCGGTGAAAAGGCTATGCAGTTTTTTTCGCAGCCACGCCTGGTTCCACATGGCCGCCGAATTTCTGGCGCATGGCCGAGAGCACTTTCTCCGCGAAAGTGTGTTCCTGGCGCGAACGGAAACGCGTGAATAGCGCTGCCGAGAGGACATCCACCGGAACCGCTTCGTCAATCGCAGCTTGGATGGTCCATCGGCCTTCGCCCGAGTCCTGAACAAAACCGGTGTACTCGGAGAGGGTAGGGTTTTCCGCCAGCGCCATCGCCGTGAGATCGAGCAGCCACGAACTGACGACGCTTCCGCGGCGCCATACTTCGGCGATGTCGGCGAGGTTCAAATCGTAGCGCTGGTCTTCGGGGATTTCCTTGCTGGTCGCGTTGCGGAAGATGTCGAAGCCCTCAGCGTATGCCTGCATCAGTCCATACTCGATGCCGTTATGCACCATCTTCACGAAGTGTCCCGCACCGGATGGGCCGCAGTAAATGTACCCGTCTTCGGCCGTGCCGGGCATCTTTTCTCGGCCGGGAGTGCGTGGGATGTCGCCGCAGCCCGGAGCTAAAGTTTTGAAGATGGGATCGAGATATTGCACGGCCTCTTTGGGCCCGCCAATCATCATGCAATAGCCGCGTTCGAGTCCCCACACGCCGCCGCTGGTGCCGACGTCGACATAGTGAATGCCTTTTTCTTTTAGTTGCTGGGAGCGGCGAATGTCGTCTTTGAAGTAAGAGTTTCCGCCGTCGATGAGAATGTCGCCCGCCTGAAACTTCTGCGATAACGTTTGCACGGATTGTTCCGTCGGTCCACCGGCAGGAACCATGAGCCAAGCCACGCGAGGCTTTCCTAGTTTGTGAACGAAGTCATCGAGCGAAGCGGATGGGATTGCTCCATCCGCGGCGATGTGCTTGACATTTTCGGCGCTCAGGTCGGTGACTACCAACTCGTGACCGCCTCGCATCAGGCGGCGGGTCATGTTGGCGCCCATCCTGCCCAGACCGACCATTCCCAGTTTCATATCCGCTCCGTGCCAATATTAAATCGTTTTTGTAGATCTGGCGACTGTGCTTGAGCCTCTCCCCGGCGGCGAGGGCAGGATGCCCTCGCGACAGCTGGCATGATGCGGGCGCTACAGTGCGTCACGAACTGCTGCCTTTAGCATTTCCAGACCGGATTTCAGGTCTTTGTCCAAATGCACGCGCAAAGCGCGGCGTCCGCGTTCAACCAACACCTGGAAGTCTCCGCGCGCTTGGGCGGCTTTGACCACGCCGAATGTGTACTTCTGTCCCGGTACCGGGAGATCAACTTCGTCGTGGCACGTGACCTGAAGAAAGACTCCGGAATTTGGACCGCCTTTGTAGGCTTGGCCGGTGGAGTGCAGGAATCGCGGACCAAATCCCAGGCATGTGGCTGCGCGTTTCTTGTTCCGCAGTGCGTGGCGAATTTCCTGCAAGCTCGCTTCGTTTTCAGAGTTCATCTGAATGAAGGCGAGCAGAGCGAAATAATCGCCTGCGCCGAGACGACTTAGATGCGCCCGCAAATAGCTCACGAGCGACTTGTCACCGCCGACGGATTTTGTGAGAGCGTCTGCGTTCTTGGGATCAGTAAACAGCTTGACGCCGTCCTTTTCGAAGAAGGGTTTTTCCGGGGGAAGGGAACCGGTCTTTTCGTATTCCGCGGTGAGGCTGCGGGTGGCAATTTTGCTGGCTTCGACGTCGGGTTGATTGAAGGCGTTTATACCGATGATCGATCCGGCGACTGCCGTTGCAATTTCCCAGCGGAAGAATTCCTGGCCGAGGTCGTAGATATCGCCGACCGAAATACGCACGACCGGATGGCCGGCCTGCTCCAGGGCCGCGACCTTGGCGTCCTGTGCGGCATCCGGAGCGGAGTCCAGCCGCAGGTACGCGAAGATCCGATCGTTGCCGTAAACATCGGGCGATGCCAACTCTTCGCGATCCACCGGAATAACGCCGTGGCCATGTTTGCCAGTAGACTCCGCGAGCAACTGCTCGAGCCATGCGCCAAAATCGGAGATGCCGGGCGAGGCAATCATCGTGACCTTGTCGCGGCCGCTTTTAGCGGCTGTCCCTAGAATAATTCCCAGGATGACTCCGGGATTCTCCTGGACCGGAACTGACGCCGCACAGGCTTCGACCATTTCTTGCGTTCGATCGAGAAGTTTGGTGGTATCGAGACCCATCAGGGCTGCGGGTACTACGCCGAAGTTCGAGAGCGCGGAATAGCGTCCGCCGATGTTGGGATCGCCGTAAAAAATGTGGCGAAATCCGGCGGCCTCGGCCACTTGCTGCAACTTTGAACCGGGGTCGGTGATGGCAATGAAATGGCTGCCTGCCTTTTCCGCGCCAACCACCTGCTTCACTCGTTCGAAGAAATATTGTTTATAAATGTTGGGTTCGAGTGTTGTGCCTGATTTGCTGGAGACGACAAAAAGAGTCTTTGCCAGATTGACTTGGCTCTCGAACGCCTTGACCTGCGCTGAATCGGTAGAGTCGAGTACGTGCATCCGCGGAAAGCCCGCTATGCGCCCGAACGTCTTCTCGAGTACTTCCGGACAAAGACTGGAGCCACCCATGCCGAGCAGAAGAATGTCCGAGAAAGCTTCACGCTTCACTTCCTCGGCTAAGCGGCGCAGGTTGTCGGCGTTGTCAATCTGCTTTTCCGCGATTCCCAGCCACCCCAGCCAGTTGGCTTCGTCGGTGCCAGTCCAAAGCGACGCATCGCGTTGCCACAGGCGGCGCACTTTTCCAGCGGCCCGCCAATCGTCGATGTTGGTCTTCACCGCATTCGACAGAGCCTCGGGCAACTTGTAGCTTTGCTTGCTAACCTTGGGGGCCAGCTGAGACTTCGAACTTTTCTCGACAGCTTCGAGGAGCTTGTCGAAAGCTTCGGCGAAGAGGCGGACGCCGTCGTCGGTGAGATTGTCGGTGATCTCTTTCATCGAAATGCCGAGCTTGGCGGCGGTTTCCATGATGCGATTCGCCCCTTCAACGTCTTCGGTCAAACTCGCGCGAGGACGCCCGTGATCGCGGAAGGCATCAAGAGTCGCAGGCGGAATGGTATTCACGGTGTCGGGCCCGATCAGCTCTTCCACGTATAGGACGTCGCGGTATTTCGGATTCTTGGTGCTGGTGCTGGCCCAGAGGACTCGCTGGGTCTGCGCGCCTTTGGAAGCCAACGCCTGCCAGCGGCCGCCGCTGAAAATCTGCTGGTAGCGGACGTAGGTTTGTTTGCCATTCGCAATAGCGGCCTTGCCGAGAAGGCTCTTCAATTGCTCTTGCTCGCCCGGATCTTTCGAAGTCTTGAGACGCTCGCCGACGATCGCGTCGACGGAGTTGTCGATGCGGCTGATGAAGAAGCTGGCTACGCTGGCGATTCTGCTGACGTCGCCGCCGCTCGCAGCCAGTTGTTCGAGGCCTGTGATGTAAGCTTCGGCTACGCGTTTATAGACTTCCTGCGAGAACAGCAGGGTTACATTGATGTTGATGCCTTCACTAATCAGTTGCTGAAAGGCAGGAATGCCCTGGGCGGTGCCGGGAACTTTGATCATTACGTTCTCGCGGTTCACGGTTTTCCATAATCTTCGCGCTTCTTCCAGGGTGCCCTGGGTGTCACGCGCCAGATAGGGTGAAACCTCGAGGCTGACGTATCCGTCGCGGCGTTTTGAACTGTCGTATACCGGGCGCAGAAAATCGGCGGCGTCCTGGATGTCGCGGATGGCGAGAATCTCGTAGCGGGCCTTGGCATCGAGATCGGTCTTGGATTGCAGAGACTGCAGGATGTCGGTGTAATCGGTGCTGCCGGCGATGGCCTTTTCGAAGATGGCAGGATTCGAGGTCATACCGCGAAGGCCATCTTCTTCGATGAGGCGCTTAAGCTCACCGCTAGTGAGAAGATTGCGGCGGATGTAGTCCAGCCAAACCGATTGGCCGTATTTCAGCAGATCCTTTAGCGGATTGGTGGCTTTTGCGGTCTCAAGAATTCCAGTTGCCATGTGCTTCTCCTCTGCTTCACAGACTGCGGGACAGGCGAGACGCCCGTCCTCGATCGGTTATGATTTTGATTGTGCGATTGCCTCTCGAGCGGTCAGCACTACGTTTTCCGTGGTGAAGCCGAACTTCTTTAATAGATCCTTGATCGGCGCGGACGCTCCGAAGCGGCGCATACCGATTGTTTTTCCGGTTGGCCCGACATACTGCGACCAGCCGAGTGTGGCCGCGGCCTCTACCGAAACTCGCGCTTTCACGCTGGGCGGGAAAACCTGCCTCTTATATTCATCGCTCTGCGCCTCGAAGATGTCCCACGACGGCATGCTGACTACGCGCGCTTTGATTCCCTCAGTTTGGAGTTGCTCGTAAGCGGTTACGCATAGCGAAACTTCGCTTCCCGTCGCCATGAGAATGACATCGGGTTTGCCGCCGGGCGCGTCGGCAAGGACGTAGGCTCCCTTCGCCACTCCGGCGGCGGATGCGTACTTCGAGCGATCGAAAGTCGGAAGTGGTTGCCGGGTCAGCACCAGAACGGCTGGCTCATGCTTTTTCTGAAGGATCACTTTCCAGGCTTCCACGACTTCGTTGGCGTCTGCCGGGCGCAACAGTAGCAAGCCGGGGACGGCGCGGAGTGTAGCCAGTTGCTCGATGGGTTGGTGCGTCGGGCCGTCCTCGCCCAAGCAGATGGAGTCATGCGTATAGATGAAGATGGAAGGAATTTCCATGAGTGCGGACAAACGCACGGCCGGCTTCATGTAATCGTTGAAGTTGAAGAAGGTTCCGCCGAAGGGCCGGATTTTCGATACGGCCAAACCGTTGAGAGCGGCGCCCATGCCATGCTCTCGAACGCCGAAGTGCAGGTTGCGCCCGCCATAACTGCCTGGTTGAAAGTCGCCGGCGCCTTCAAACTTGAGTCTCGTTCGGTCTGAGGTTGCCAGGTCCGCCGAGCCTCCGACCAGCCATGGAACGTTTTGCGCGATGACGTTTAGCACTTTGCCGGAACTATCACGGGTGGCCATGCCTTTGGCGTCGGCGGGGAACGTGGGGAGATTTTTGTCCCATCCGTCGGGCAGGTCGCGGCGTTGCATGCGGTTAATTTGATCCGCGAGCTCGGGGAATTTCTTTGTGTATTCAGCGAATGATGCTTGCCACTTCTGCTGCAAGTCGTGTCCGCGTTTGCCAATTCCTTGGCGGAAATTATCGAGCACACCATCGGGGACGAGGAACTTGGCATCCTCGGGCCAGCCATAATTCTTCTTTACCAGCCGGACTTCTTCTTCGCCCAAAGGCTCGCCGTGGGCTTCGTTGGTGTCTTGTTTGTGCGGCGATCCGTATCCGATGTGGCTGTTGACGACGATGAGCGTGGGGCGGTCGTTAGTGTGCAGGAAGTTGTTATACGCTTTCGCCAGCATGCTGAGATCATTCGCGTCTGTGACGTGAACTAGGTTCCAGCCGTATCCTTGGAAGCGTTTGGCCACGTCTTCGGTGAAAGACCAGTCGGCGGGGCCGTCGAGCGTGATCCGGTTGTTGTCATAAATCCAGCACAGGTTTGGCAGCTTCAAATGACCGGCCAGCGATGCAGCCTCGCTGCCTACGCCTTCCATAAGATCACCGTCTCCGCAGAAAGCGTACACGTTGTAGTTGAATATTTCGAAGCCGGGGCGATTGTAATGCGCCGCCAGCCATTGTGCGCCAATCGCCATGCCTACGCTATTACCGATGCCTTGTCCGAGAGGCCCGGTCGTGGTTTCTACGCCGGCAATCAACCGATATTCGGGATGTCCGGGCGTTCTGCTGTCGATTTGGCGAAACCTCTTGATCTCATCCAAGGTAACGGCAAAGTCGCCGGTCGATTCGTACTCTGGATTCACTCCGCGCACCTCGCACAGATAAAGTATCGCGTACAGCAACATGGAGGCGTGGCCGTTCGAGAGTATGAAGCGATCGCGATTGGGCCAAACGGGATTTGCGGGATCGTAGCGGAGGAATTGCTGCCACAAGCAGTAGGCAACAGGCGCCAGCCCCATGGGTGCGCCGGGGTGGCCGGAGTTTGCTTTTTGCACCGCATCGATTGCCAGAGTGCGAATGGTGTTGATGCTCAGGGTGTCCAGTTGCTGGCTGGTCAGCAACGTTTGCTCGCTCGCCACCATAGAAAGGTTCTCCCTTCAGTTGTAGTAAGTTTTACGCTCACATGCCGCCGGTAACTCCGCTTCTCTGCTACTAAGAACGGAGAAATTTCCACACATCAGGCAGTTTACCAAGGTTTCGAAGGGCGCGTTCGGACGATCAAGGCTGAAAATCACAAACCTCCGCGATGGAGAGTCATCTCGATTGGCTCCCTGACATCTAGGATGACGCAGGCAAGACAAAGGTTCACCCTGGGCTGCGGCCTTTTTGCCAAGCTTGGATTTTAGGGTTTGATTGAATTCGCGCTGCGGTCAGTCCTGCAGTTGCAACGTGGTTCGCTAGCGCTTCATCTGCGCCAGGTAGCCTTGCTGGTCTTGATAGCTCTTGGTAGTGCTTTCCACGAATTTCAAGAATTGCCGCAGAGTTTCTCGCTCGCCAGTTTCCATATTGTCGAATTTCAGGCGAACTCCAAAGCTGGGATTGCTTCGGGTGATAATTCCGTTGAGTATCAGACCCTTCACCCAGATTTTCCCGTTCGCCACCCAAAGCCCGATTTCGAGCTTTACTCCGGTCTTGAGCGGCGTGACCGTCTCGACGAAACCTCCGCCCAGGCTGGTGTTCGAAAGATTGCCCCAGATTGGATTCGGAGAACCGTCTACGCGCAACTCAACCGCGACAAAACACTTCATTCGCGGATATCGCCGTCGATCCTGGCCCCAACAGGGAGTGAAAATGTCCGGCTCAAAAGGTGGGGTTGCTGCTGGCGTGGTGGCGATCGGTGGCTCTGGGGAAACCTTGGGAGATGACGCCGCGGGCTGCGTCCTTGGCGCGGCGCTCTTGATCTTGCGCATGTTCTCGAGTAGCACCTGGTCACGCCGGGCGGGCTCGGCATCGCGATAAGACTGCAGGAGCTCTCCGAGATGGCATACCACATCGGGGTCAGTCAGGAGCTTGGTCCAATCCACTCCAGGCGCAGAAATTTTGATTTCAGTCATTCAGTTGGGTGGTCGATACTAGCCGGAGTCTAGAAGCAGGACTCCCACACGATACAGTGGAGCACCATCGAAGTCTGGACAAGATGACCGTAGTGCTGCGTTATCGGTAACCAACTCCTGAGTTTCGCGAGATAATGTGACGGGTCTGCGGTTTGCATAACGCAATCGCAAATACAGTCAGCCCGCTTACCAGTAGCGGGAACCATACTTGTGCGACCCAAGGGACTGGAATGAGAAACAAGACGTCAAGATCGGTCAGGGAAGCGGGCCATCGCACCGTCGCCCAGAGGCCGGCGTAGTAGGCGATATCCCACAAGGCAAACATCCAGAGAAATGCTGCCCATCGCGCACTAGTCCTGGTCCCCGCGAGCAGAGCCACGCTGATGAGCATGATCATGGTGGCCGCCTCGCGGTATTGTTCAATGGTGAAAAGGCTCTGGGGAAATTGAGAGATCGACTGCTCCTGATGATAGCTCTCCGACGAGTGCTGGAGCTGGGATAGTGTTCCCGTGTAAGCGGGTAGCAGGCCCACTGCCGCTCGCAGATAGACGACCACGGCAGCCTCTGCGAAACCAAACGCGCCGGCAAAGACTGCGAGCGCAGTGAGGTGCCGCCAGTTCAGGAGCACCCCTTTTCGGCGAAACGCAAAGTAGGTGGTCAAGGGGATCAGGACCAGCAGGTTTACCCACCAGGGTTGTGCCCAAATCTGAAGCTTCTCCATAGAGGAGAAATTCTAAACTGAGCCGGGAAAGAATACGGAGATGCGGACGGGATTAGCGCAATCCCCCCGCCAATTTCCGGGCAAGACTATTAAGCTATTACATTGACACCGCCGGCATCGGTGGCGGCGGGATTCCCCGAACTTACCGCTGCTGACGGAGATTGCACGGATGCCGGAGGCAGCTTCGACGCGAACGTACTTTGAAGGTCGGCAAAAGCTTGCTGCGCGCCCGCCAAATCTCCGCTTTGCAATGCGTTTCCAACGGCATTGAAATCCGAGGCCCGATTCGCTTTTAGGAAAGGATTGTCCCGGTGCAGCTGACTCTTACCCAATGCGACCAGGTTCTGGTAGGCCTGTTCTGCCCCAGCCAAATTGCCTGATTTCAGAGCATCGGCTAGTTGCTGGATTTCAGGGGCCCGCTCGGCGTTGTACTCTTTCCAAGTGAAGCGTTGCGTGGCGTTGCCGGAGGCCGGGGTTGTGGTCGATAGTTGGGGAACGTTACTGGTGAGGCTTATGGCGGACATTAGTTTCTCCTTAGTAATTGGCTGGTTGACGGAGGCTTGCGCCCTCGGTAGTGCTCTTAGCTCCCAGATACTCAATCGGCAGAGTGTCCGTTAGCTTTAGTGGATAGAACCAATTGGAACGTATGTGCAACGAAACAGGCAATTGCGCGGGTTCCACACGCTCGGTGATTCGCCCTCATGCCGTCAAGCTGAGCGATTGAGAGATGTCGCTTTGGCTGGCGGCACTGCTGCCTGAGCCGCTCGTGCTGTCCGGAAAGCCGGATGTCAGGATCCGCGACAAGCCGTGATGAGGGCGGTGATGATGCGCCGCTACGGGATTCGGGTTCTGTAAGTCCTTCTGAACCGACGAGTACGCCTGCCGTGCGCTGGTCAGACTGCCGGACTGGAGCGCCGACCCCAGTTTGCCGAGCTCCTGCTTCAATTGAACGCTCAGGACGCCGGAATTCGTGGCGTTGCTGGTCAGAGCGCCAAAAGCTTGTCGGGCGTTGGTCAAGTTGCCGGACTGCAGAGCCTGCGTAAGCTGCTGAAACTCGGTTCGCTGTTGCTGATTCGTGTTTGGCAGGCTGTTGGTTTGATTCAGTAGGTTGTTGGAAGCGATGGCGGATACAGACATTGGTCAACTCCTCGATTGCTCAGAGACGCTTTCCTGATAGCAAGTCGTTTGCCAGAGGGCTGAACCGTTGACATCGAGTCCACGCTGTTGATTCTATTCCGACCGCAGTGCAATCTCGGCAGGTTCGTTCTCGACGCTCGTTCCCAGGGAGGCAAGTGGTGCCTGCCTGGGTTTTCGATAGGCAAATCGTGCCTGAAATCTCTGTCACTCCTGTCGTTTCGCGCTTGCAGCGAAATGACAAACTTTTGACAAATCGTTGACAGGCGCGCCGGCTGAACTTCATAACATTCGTTCGCTGTAGCTCCGAGGTCTGCATTGCCGCACCAATCAATCCTCAGGCTCAGGAATGTCTTGCTAATCCAGGAGGAGAAGAAATGAAAACGCTAAACCCGATGCTTCCCGCGAAACGCCGCCGCGTCACGTATGTTGTTGCTGCGATTTTGATGGTTACGCTGGCACTCGCCGGCGCGCAAGCTGGCACTATTACTACGGTCGCTTCTACCATTCCCAGCAACGGAGACGTTAACCCCTATGGAGTAGCCGTTGTGCCTGCCACTTCAGGGTCGTTGACCGAGGGAAATATTCTCGTAAGCAACTTCAACAACAGTAACAATCTCCAAGGGACGGGGACGACCATTGTCCAGATCAGCCCGAGTGGAACGGTTACCCTGTTCGCTCAAATCGATGCGAACAACCTTCCTGGCCCTTGCCCCGGCGGCGTTGGCTTGACCACGGCGCTGGTTGCGCTGCGAACCGGGTGGGTCATCGTTGGAAGCTTGCCGACTACCGACGGAACTGCAAAGACTGCGAAGGCTGGATGTCTGCTGGTGCTTAACAACGACGGCCGGGTTGTGGAAACCTTCTCCGGCAAGCAGATCAATGGACCCTGGGACATGACTGCTTCCGATGACGGTGATCGCGTCGCTCTGTTCGTCACCAACGTCCTGAATGGCACTGTCGCCGGTAAAGGCAAGATAGTCCGCAGGGGAACCGTGCTGCGGATCGATCTTCGAATCGAAGACCATTCCATGCCCAAAGAGGAGGCGCGCACCATTATCGGCTCGCAGTTTGCCGAGCGAACAGATCCCTCGGCACTGGTCATCGGACCTACTGGGGTTGGTCTCAGCGGCAGCAATGCCCGTGACCACGGCGGAGACCAGGTCTTGTTTGTCGCCGACAGTCTTAACAACCGCATCGTTGGCATCCGGAATCCGTTGCACCGCAATTCTTCCCACGGAACCGGCATGACGGTCTTTCGGGGTGGGGCTTTGAAAGATCCGCTCGGTCTGGCGATCGCGCCCAACGGAGACATTCTGACCGTGAACGGCGCGAACGGCTTTTTGGTTGAGACCAGAGTGCACGGCAACCACGGGCAGCAAGTCGGAAAGGCGTTGCTGGACAACATGGGCAACCCGCCCGGCGTCGGCGCGTTGTTCGGACTCACGCCGGTGGCCGGCCAAGGCCTGTACTTCGTGGATGATAATGAAAATGCGCTGAACCTGTTTCAGTGAACATCGGATTAGCCGCGGCGCGCCCTGCCAAAGCACGGCGCGCACGGAACCATTTCCAGCCCAGCCTCGTATACCATTGCAGTGTGGACCTCACCAACCCCACAACGACGGAAGCCGAGGTTCCGCAGGGGATCGGTCGAAAATCCCGTGTCTCGCAAGTTAGACAACAACTCAGGCGTCAAGGCACAGTGTTCCGCGACCCGGCCTTCGAGGCTCTTGCCGCATTACGTGCCCACAAGCTGCGTTCTGCACTGACGTTGCTGGGCGTAACCTTGTCGGTGGCGGTGCTCATCCTTGTCGTCTCGGTCATCACCGGGGCAAACCTTTACATTCAGAATCGAGTTGCCAATCTCGGATCCAACGTCTTTATCGTGGTTCGCTTTCCCATCATCACCAATCAGCAGGACTTCCTCAAGGCGATGCGTCGCAATAAGAACATCACTTGGGAGGATTTCCAAGGCCTGCATGACGGCATGAAGCTGCCTCGCGCCGTCGGCCTGGAGACACGAATCAATGGCAAGGTTCGTCTGGGAACCCAAGCGTTGGACGACATTAATATCCGAGGAGTGACGGCCAACATCGCCGACATGGATGTGGAGGAACCCGAAACCGGCCGCTATATAACCGATGCTGATAATGACGGAAGAACAGAGGTCACCTTCATTGGACAAGATGTGGCCAGCAAGCTCTTCCCTACAGTCGATCCTATCGGCAAGACCATTTACATCGATGGCATGGGCTTCCAGGTTGTTGGGGTAGCTAAGCCGATCGGAACCGTCTTCGGACAATCGCAGGACAATTTTGTCTACATCCCGGTGCGGACTTTGTTAAAACGCTACGGCGAACACGGGCAGAGTCTGGATATGGCCATCAATATCCAGGCGCGCGGCGCGGAGTGGATGCGGGAGACCGAGGATGAGGCCCGCACCATGATGCGTGCCCGGCATCATCTCGACCCCAAGGCTGATGACAATTTCGGCATTCTGGCGTCTGACACCATTATGAGCTTGTGGAAGAACCTCACCGGCGCTATCGCCGCGACCATGGTCGGCGTGGTTTCAGTGTTCCTGGTTATCGGCGGCGTAGTCATCATGAATGTGATGCTGGCCAGCGTGACCGAGCGTACTCGCGAGATTGGCGTGCGCAAATCGCTTGGCGCGCGAAGGCGCGACATCATGATGCAGTTCCTGGTGGAATCCGCAGTAATGTCCGCGGTGGGAGGAGCGACAGGCATTGCCATTGCCTATCTGCTCTCTACGCTGGTGAGGCTGTTCACGCCTGTACCGTCGCAGGTGCCAATCGGGGCCGTGATTTTGTCGCTTGCAGTCTCGACGATCGTAGGATTGTTCTTTGGACTGTATCCGGCCAACCGGGCGTCCAAGCTCGATCCTATCGAGGCTTTGCGCTTTGAGATATAACCGGCTCTCTCGGCACCTGAGACGTAGCAGCTACGTCTCTACAGAGGAAGATCCACTGTAGAAACGTTGCTTGCAACGTTTCCGTTTTTGACTTTCGCCGGCTGTGATGGCTGTTGATTTCAATAGGTTTCAACCATGCACCTTGAACTCAGCGAAAGCACGCACCTGGCGTTTGATTCTCTTCGCCAGCACAAAATGCGGTCGCTGTTGACCGTCTTGGGTGTGGTCATCGGAATCATGGCCATCGTAGCCGTAGCTTCCATCATGGTCGGCTTGGACCGGGACATTCGCGGATTTCTTGATCAGTATGGTACCGACACGCTGTTTGTTTTTCGCTATGACTTTGGTTTTCGTGGCACGCTCACGGCGGAAGAGCGCAACCGCAAGCCGCTGACCTATGAAGACACCATGGCAATCCTGGATGAATGCCCCGACGTGAGGTCTGTGACTGTGGAGGTTTCCCCGCGCCTGGAACCCGGCCAGCCCATCACCGTAGTGCCGGCTCGTTACAAAAAGAACGAGGTCTACGGACTTCAGTTCACTGGCACCATTCCATCCTACGAATGGGTTTACAATGCCAATCCCGAAAAAGGGCGATTCTTCAGCGAAGCGGAAAATTTGCACCACATGGATGTCGCGGTAATCGGCCACGACTTGGCGACAGGACTATTCCACGAGGAAGACCCGCTAGGCAAGTCGGTCGAGGTCGGAGGCGCTTTCTATCAGGTCGTCGGCGTCTTGGAGAAGCGCAAAGGCCAGTTCTTCAAAGACGAATCAGCGGACAAGGTTGTGGTCGTGCCCTACGGAGCCTACCGCAAACACAATCCGCAAGACGACGAAAACTTCATCGGCGCGCAAGCGTATCCAGGAAGAAAGAACCAAGCGGAGGACGAAATCATCGGCCTGATGCGGCGGCGTCGAGCAGTTGGAATCGATAAGCCCAATAATTTCGCGATTTCCAGTTCCGAGGGAATTGCGCGCCAGTTCCGCCAGATCACCGGAGCGATCGCCATTGCCGTGGTCGTGATCAGTTCGATCGGACTCCTCATCGGCGGAGTGGGTGTGATGAACATCATGCTGATGTCGGTCACCGAACGCACCCGCGAAATCGGCGTGCGCAAGGCCATCGGCGCCCGGCGCCGGGACATCATCCGGCAGTTCCTCACCGAGGCAATTACGCTGACGGGCACTGGCGGAATCATCGGCGTCGCATTGGGCGCGGGAATCAGCTTCCTGATCAATAAGCTATTGCCAAGTTTGCCGTCGGCGGTACCGCTATGGTCAGTGATTGCTGCGGTAACCGCTTCGATGAGCGTCGGCCTTTTCTTTGGTATTTATCCTGCGATGAAAGCCTCACGACTGGATCCGGTCGAGGCGCTGCGCTATGAGTGAAGGGTGGAAAGGTAATGGTGCGCCCGGAGAGATTCGAACTCCCGACCTACAGCTCCGGAGGCTGCCGCTCTATCCAGCTGAGCTACGGGCGCGCCAGAGTTCCAGTGTACATGCGGAGCTTTACCCTATCAATTGGTGGATCGAAACTCGGCGTCAGGCTGCAGGCAATTATCGCCGAGCCGTGACACTAGACTGAATATTTTGACTTGCCGCAGAGTGAAGAAAATCTAATAGCGATTCCGGCCGCCGCCACCACCGCCACCGTGTCCGCCGCGGCCGCCACGATCTCGACCACCGCCGCCACCCCCACTACTGGCGCGCTCGACCTTAGGACGCGCTTCATTCACGTTCAAGGTGCGCCCGCCAATTTGACTGCCGTTCAGCGCCGCAATGGCTTTCTCTCCGTCTTCCGGACTCGTCATCTCAACGAAGCCGAAACCGCGAGAACGTCCGGTATCCCGGTCCGTCATGATGCTGACCCGGTCCACCTGCCCGTGTACCTCGAAAAGCTTGCGCAGCTCGTCTTCCGAAGTGTTGAAGTCGAGGTTCCCAACAAAGATATTCTTCACGCGAATGCCTCTGAGTGAGCTATTTGAAGGTGGGCGACTTCGGCGTAAGTGAAAGGCTGGTTGGCCAAGCCGAAAGCCAAAGTTGACGAACAATCAAATGCGCAGGAAGTATAGCAGGTCTGCAATGTCTGGGAAGCTATTCTGTGGAATGCTAATTCGGTCGCCGCGGCCTTTGGAGAAACTTGCGTAATAGCAACTCACGTGGGGCGAGGATGCGCGCGGAACTCAGCTGTTGCTGGGTTGCTCCCAATCCATTCCTATTTGAATCTGTCATTCTGAGCGGAGTTCGTCGCTCCGCTCGCGGAGGGACAAACGCAGTCGAAGAATCGCTGGTGCGGATCGTACCATCCATGCGTCAGGGCATTCTCGCGATGCAGCAGCGGAGGCTTAGTGAGAATGCCCCGCGAGGTCTGCGAAAGTACACGCTATGCCGGGACCTTTCGGCTCGCATGTTCCGTGCTGATGCACGAAACATACTGCGCTCAAGATGACAATAATTTCCTAACATCCATCTGCTTTGGATCGAGCTTGCAGCCACGGGCCATCAGCGCTCTTCTTCCGCCATCGCCATCGAACTTCTCTTTCGCTTGTTGGCCTGAAGTACTTTCTTGCGCAACCGCAGCGATTTCGGTGTGACTTCGACAAATTCGTCGTCGGCGATGAATTCGATCGCCTGTTCGAGATTCAGATTTCGAAACGGCACCAGGCGAACTGCAATGTCAGAAGTGGAGGACCGCATGTTGGTCAGCTTCTTTTCGCGGACCACATTCACGTCGAGGTCGTTATCTTTGGCGTTCTCGCCGACGATCATGCCTTCGTAAACATCGATGGTCGGACCGACAAATAGTTCGCCTCGCTCCTGCAGGTTGTAAAGAGAATAAGGTGTGGTTACGCCAGCACGGTCGGACACCAGCGCGCCCGTCAGGCGGTGCGGGATCTCGCCTTGCCATTCGATGTATCCATCAAACAGCGCGTTCATCACGATGGTGCCGCGCGTGTCAGTGAGCAACTGGCTGCGCAAGCCGATCAACCCGCGGCTGGGCACACGGAACTCGACGCGCACCCGCCCGTATCCGTGATTGTGCATGTTCAGCACTTCGCCTTTGCGCGCACCGAGTTGTTCCATGACTACTCCGACGAACGATTCGGGAACGTCTACCGTCAGCTTCTCGACCGGTTCCATGAGCTTGCCATCCACTCGCTTGGTGACGATCTCAGGCTTTCCAACCATGAGTTCGTAACCTTCGCGGCGCATCATCTCAATGAGAATCGAAAGCTGCAGCTCGCCTCGGCCCATGACTACAAAAGAATCCGTCGTGTCGGTTTCCTCCAAACGCAGGGAAACATTGGTCAGCAGTTCTTTATGCAGGCGCTCCCGCAGATTTCGGGAAGTTACATAGGTGCCCTCGCGTCCGGCAAACGGCGAGGTGTTTACGGTAAACAGCATCGCGATGGTCGGCTCATCAATGGTGATATGCGGGAGTGGCGCCGGATTCTCCGCGTCGGTAATGGTCTCGCCGATGGTGATACCTTCGACTCCGGCTACCGCGATTATGTCGCCAAGCGTCGTCTCGGTGATGTCCGTCCGCTTAAGGCCGGAGAATGAAAACAGCTTGGTGATTTTCGTTTTGTGGAGCGAGCCGTCAAGCTTGGCGATGGCGACGTCTTCACCAGTGTGCATGGTTCCGTTGAACACACGCGCAATCGCCAGCCGTCCCAGATAATCGCTGTAATCGAGATTGGCCACCAAGATCTGCAACGCTCCGCTCGCGTCGCCCTTGGGCGCCGGAATAGTTTTGACGATGGTTTCGAACAGAGGCTGCAGATTTACGCCACCTCCTTTTATGTCCCGCGATGCGGTTCCAGCCTTGGCATTGGTGTACAAAACCGGAAAGTCGAGCTGCTCTTCTTTAGCGTCCAGATCGATGAACAGGTCGTAAACCTCGTTCAGCACTTCCTGCGGGCGGGCGTCTGAGCGGTCGATCTTGTTGATCACCAGAATGGGCGCAAGGTGAGCCTCTAGGGCCTTGCTGAGGACGTAACGAGTTTGCGGCAACGGGCCTTCACTGGCATCGACCAGCAACATGACACCATCGACCATCTTGAGTGCACGCTCAACTTCTCCGCCGAAATCGCTGTGGCCGGGCGTGTCCACGATATTGATCTTCACGTCGTGATAAAAGATGGCCGTGTTCTTGGCCAGAATGGTAATGCCGCGCTCGCGCTCCAGATCGTTCGAGTCCATCACCCGTTCGATGATGTGCTCGTTGGAGCGAAAGGTGCCGCTCTGCTGCAGCATAGCGTCGACGAGCGTGGTCTTGCCGTGATCGACGTGGGCAATAATAGCGATGTTGCGAATACTGGAACTCAAATGAGACTTCCTTCCCGAGGACCGCTCTTATCACTTTACTACGGTTCAGGACGTTCACCACAGAGACACAGAGTCACAGAGAAGAAACCCCAGGGAATTTATCTGTGCCCCTGTGATTGAAGGGTTTACACGGTCTTCGGATGCGGAGCGGGCTTTCCGGCCATCCGGCTCTCCGCCTCCTTTACCGTGCGTCGGGCGGCCATGATGGCCTTGCTAGTAGTCGATTCCGGGCCTTCAGAATCGGTGTTGGCGAAGAACACGCGGTCCATCGGTTGCCGCACTAAGGGCTGTACCTTGGTGTACAAACCGGGAGTTGACATATAAAGAGGATGGCCCCTGCGGTAAATGTGTACTTCGACCGGATCTACATTGGAACCCGGGAAAAGCTTCTGAAAATCGGTGAGCACGTTAACAGCCTTCTTCCGTGCGCCAGCTTCGCTAAGCAGGGAACTGCGGTCCTCTTCATTCAAGGGGGTATAGCAGGTGAGGATGTTGTTTTTCTGCTGGTAACCGGGCTGGTTGCGAATCGTCCAATCCGCGACGATGAAATCGGTGAATGTATTTCCCGGACACCAGGTGTCGTAACTTTTGTTGAAGACCGGCTTGTCAAAAATCAGGTTTACCACGACATAGGGAATGTATCGAACCTGATGCATGGCATCGCTCTGTTTCTCCGGAAGGCCTTGCACAATACGCCGGGTAATGAACTTCGGAGTCGCCATAATCACGGCTTTCGCAGCCACCGTCTTCAGTTCCGCGCCCTGCATGTACGTGACTTGCACTTCTTTGCTATCTGGGACTACCGCGACGGTAGTCGCTCCCGCTTGCATGTGATCCGCGAGACTCGGCTGCAGAATTTCAACTAACTTCTTGGTGATGGCGCCGAGTCCGCCGGGCCAGGTGTAGAACTCCGGTGGCGTGTCTGCGCCGATCTCTTGCATATCTTCGATGCCCAATGCGGCGGCTGTATCTTCACTCACTGCTCCCCAGTTGGAAGGACCGAAATTATCCCACCACTGCTTCACCTCGGTTGGGTAACCTTTCATGAAATCGGAGAATGGAACGTTGTACAGTTCGGTGGCGCGTTTCTCCAGGTCGATTGCCAACATATCCTTCTTGAACTTCTTGAAACCTTCACGAACCGACGCAGGGTAGGGCAACTTATCAATGCCTTCGGCCCAGGTATTGGGAATCCATTCGCCTTTGATGATGGTGCTGTCGCGATCGTTAATCGGCAGTGGCTCCAGGCCGATTTCTTTGGCGAAGCTATAACTGTCCTCACTCTTAGCCAGGAATGCCGACCCCGTGGCATAGGCATTTCCCTGATACTCCATCAAATAGGCGTTGCCGCCCCAATGCGGTTCCTTTTCCACCAAGAGGAAATCGCGGTCGCGCAACAAGTAGGCGGCAGCGAGTCCGCTGACCCCGCCGCCGACGATCACCACATCGTGACGCGCCGAGACCGGCGGCCGCTCGAAAACCTTGGCGTCGCGCACCTGGTGGCAGATGCGATTGTCTTCACCCTCAACGGAAGGCACGGGCGGAGGCGTCTCCGCTGCTAGTAACGAAATATCGACCGGACAACCGGCTGCGACCGATCCCGCCACAACAAACTTGATGAAGTCCCTGCGATTTGTAGTCATAAAATTCCTCGTTAGCGCACTCCGTCCCGGCGGCATGCCCCCGGGACAGCCGGCAAGAGGCCGACGTTACAACACTTGAGCAACCTCTACCAGTTCGGCCGGAGTTTCCGGTTTTCCCTCCGCATTGATCCGCAGCCGGTACCAACCGACAATTGCGATCAGAGAAAAAACAAAAATGATGCTGGAGATGGCATTGATCTCAGGCGTGATCCCGCGTCGCAACCGGCCCCAGATTTCCAGCGGCAGCGTGTTGTCGCGACCGATCAGAAAAAAGCTGACCGCGATCTCGTCCATGGAGAGTGTGAAGATCAACAGGGCGGCGCCGATAATAGACAAGCGCAGGTTCGGGATGGTAATCCGCCAAAAGGTTTGCCAGTAATTTGCGCCAAGATCGAGAGATGCTTCCTCTTGTGCGCGATCCACTTTCTGCAATCCCGCAAACACCTCAGTGGTGGCGACAGAAATTAAAGCTGTACCGTGGCCGAGCACAATCGTTACCAGGCTCAGCTTCACGTCGGCTGCGCGAAACAACATCAACAGTGAAAGCCCGGTAATAATTCCGGGGAGAATCAGCGGTAGCAGAACCAGTCTTCGAAAAAGAGCTTTTCCCGGAAAGTTGGCGCGATCGAGCGCCAGCGCCGCCGGAATGCCAAACGCCAGTGAAATTCCCATTGCCGCAAATGCCACGATCAGACTGTTCAGGACTGATTCCCAGATGGCATCGTCGGCAAAAAGCATGCGATACCAATCCAGAGTAAGGTTGCGCGGCGGGAATCCACCAACCCCAGGTCCGTTGAACGAGTAGACGATCAGGGTCACAATCGGCAGATAGAGAAATCCGAAAACACCGAGGGCATGCCATGGCAACCAGCGGGAATTGCTGCGGGCATCGCTCATCGGAAGCTCCATTTCTTTTCGAGCTTCTCAGTGAGCAGAAGCAGCGCCAGCACCAGCAGCAGCATACAAAGCGAAATCGCCGCTCCCAAAGGCCAGTTGTAAGCCGCGCCGAACAAGCTGACCACGATGTTCGAAATCATGATCCCGCTGGGGCCGCCCAGCAGAAGCGGCGCCAGAAAATCGCCAAGGCTCAGCACAAACGCGAAAGTTGCGCCGGCCAGCACCCCGGGAATTGAAAGCGGAAAAATCACCCTCCAGAACGTTTGCAACGGAGATGCTCCCAGATCATGCGACGCCTCAACCAGATTGCGCGGGATGTGCTCAAGCGATGCGTAAATCGGCAAGATCGCAAATGGTGTATAGATATGGGTAAGCGTGAGCACCACCGCAAATGGACTGTAAAGCAGAAACTCCAACGGATGTTTGGTGAGGTGGACATACTGTAACAACGTGTTGAGCACTCCGTCGCTGCCAAGGATTGTTTTCCAGGCATACGCGCGAACCAGGTAGCTAACCCACAACGGAATAATGACGAGTTGATAGAAGAGATCTTTTCTCGCCCCCGCATAGAACGAGAGGTAGTAGGCCAGCGGATAGCCCAGCAGCAGGGAGAAGATCGTGACGCGGGCCGCAATCCACATCGACCGAAACAAGGTTTGCAAATAAACATTCACGCGGAAGAGTTCACGGTAGTTGTCCAGGCTCCAATCGTGGACGATGGTTTGCGACGGTGAGACTGACCAGAAGCTATAACAAAAAAGCAGCGCATAGGGAACCAGCAGAAACAGGGCCACCCATAACAGAGGCGGCAGCGTGATGGCAGTTCGGTATGCGCGGGAAAACATCGTTGATCAGCCTCTCTCCGCCGATTCGCGCACGGGCACCGCGTCGGCGGGGGAGAATTCCAAATGCAGCTCTCCCTGCCGGCCTTCACGAGTTGCAGTTCTCACCGACACCATAAGCCCATCTTCACAGACGATCTGGAGTAGTTCGGTGGCGCCGTGAAAAGCCTGGTTCTGAACCTTGCCTCCAAAGCGGATTAGATTCATGTCGGCGCCGCCCACCCCAGATGTAACTAATCGAATATTCTCCGGCCGCAGGGAAAACAAAGCTGGGCCGTCCGGCAGATCGACTGGCCAAGACAGAGAGTTGCAACGAGCAACGTTCCCTCGTACATCGCCACGAAGCAGATTCGTGTGGCCGATGAACTGCGCCGTATAGGCGGTTGCAGGACGGCTGTAGATTTCGCGTGGCGACGCCACCTGCTCCAACTCTCCCATGCGCAAAAGCGCAATGCGATCCGACATGACCATGGCCTCTTCCTGGTCATGTGTAACAAATACGAACGAGATACCGACTTCCCGCTGCAGAGACTTCAGTTCGACCTGCATTTGACGGCGAAGGTTGGCGTCGAGAGCGGACAGCGGCTCATCCAGCAGCAGCAGCCGAGGCCGATTTACCAGCGCACGCGCCAGGGCAATGCGCTGCTGTTGTCCTCCGCTGATATTGGCTGGTTTTGATTTGGCGAACGGCGTCATCTTAACCATGGCCAACGCTTCCGAAACGCGGGCCGCAATCTCATCTTTCGACAACTTGGAGACGCGCAGCCCGTAGCCGACGTTTTCTTCGACACTCAAGTGCGGAAAGAGCGCGTAGTTTTGAAATACTGTATTCACCCGCCGGCGGTACGGCGGCAAAAGATCAAGCCGTTCGCTCTCCATCACGATCTCGCCAGCATCAGCGCTCTCGAAACCCGCGATGATCCGTAACAGCGTCGTCTTGCCCGAACCGCTTTCCCCAAGGATGGTCAGGAACTCGCCCTCGGCAATTTGCAGAGAGATATCACGAAGCACGGGATTCTTCCCAAAAGACTTGGCAATAGTGCGAATGGCAAGCAATGGTTGCACGCCGGACTTCGCAGAACGAGCGATCGCGGGTTCGATGACGGTTGTCATTTGTTTTAGTAGCGCCACCGTCCCGAGCGGCCAAAGTAGGTCGGCTCGCCCGCAAGATGCCGGCGCTACAAAGGTTATTGCGCTGCCTTCACTTCGTTCCAGATTTCAACGTACTTCGACCGCCGAGGCACGTCCTGCCAGAAGTAGATGTGCCTCTGATAATTGTCCACGTCATCAAGATGCAGGCTCTTCACCTGTTCCGGCGTCATGAACTGTGCCGCCTGCGGATTCGCTGGCGTATAGCCGGTCACATCGGCAACCTTCTTCTGTGTCTGAGCCTCGATCATGTACTCGAGAAATTTGTAAGCCAGTTGCTTGTTTTCGCTGCCTGCGGTGACCATTAAATGGTCGATCCAGCCGGTAGTGTTTTCTTTTGGAATGGTTTCGCCAATCGGAACGTTGAGCTTACGAAGTTGATTGGTCATCAGCGGCCAGCCCATGGCCAGGACCACTTCGTGATTCTGAAACAGATTTGTAAGCTCACCGCCGGTCGACCACATCTTCCGGATATTCGGCTTCAACTCCAACAGCTTTTTCTTGACTGCATCCAGTTCGGCATCGCTGAGGTTGTAAAGGTGAGTGGTGTCCGGTTTGTCGAAGCCGAGAACCTGCGCCGCCATGTATAGCGTTGAGAGTTCGTCCCAGACCGAAACCTTGCCGCGATATTTCGGATCCCAAAACACATCCCAACTGTCCGGCGGTTGTGAAAACGCAGTGGTGTCATACAGGATCGGGTTTGGTCCCCACATGAACGGCACGCCAAAGACTTGGCCCTTGACGCGAACCAGGGGCAGGGAAGTGAGCTGAGACGAAAGTTGGTTGTAGCTGGGAAAGTTCGAAAGCTCGAGCGGCGGAGCCAATCCCGCCGTAGCGATTGAAGTGGCTACGTCACTCGATGGCGAAATCACATCGTAGTTGCCTGCACTCCCGCCGCGTAGCTTGGCAACGAGTTCGTCGCTCGAACCCATATACGAAGCGGTGACTTTGCAGTGGCATTGCTCCTCAAAGCCACGCACGACCGATGGATCGGCGTACCCTTCCCAGACCAGCAGGTTGAGCGTAGGAGTTTTCTTGGCGCAAGAGCCAAGGAAGAGAACGGATGCTGCTAACAGCACGATCAGAAATCGGCGGCTCATCAATCAGTCTCCACACTCCCTGATCTGCACTCGCACTGACTCGCCTCTAAAACGTTGGAGGAGTGTTAATCCACAACACCCGAGTTTCGCTGCGGCCCGGGTTGAACCAGCGATGCGGCGTGGCGCTCTCAAAATAGAAACTGTCACCAGCCTTAAGTCGATATTCGACTTCCGCCACTGAAATATGCAATCGCCCGCGCAAGACGTGCAGAAACTCCTCGCCTTCGTGGGTATAGGATTCCCCGCTTCCGGCACGGGGAGAAATACGAAACAGGTGCGGCTCCATCACCGTGTTCCCGCACGCCAGCAACTCCATGCGGACGCCGGGTCCGGCCTCGAGGACCTTACGCTTGTGCCGCGGCACCAGTCGGCTATTCGATTCCGAGGGATCGAAAAAATCAAGGATATTGGTCCTGTAGAATCGTGCCAGCTTTCGTAGAGTGCTCACGGATGCGCTCATGTGGGAACGTTCCAGCGCGCTGAGAAATCCGACCGAGATGCCAACTCTTTTCGCCACTTGAGCCAAAGACAGATTGCGGCGCACGCGCATTTGACGCAGGTGCACACCGATTGCGCCGCCGGCGCCATTCGTTGAGGCTGGCACTGCACCTTCGCGCTTGAGCAACTGCGCAATAGCAGGCGCGTTCAGGCCTCGCACCTTGCGCAAAAATCGCGCGCGCTTAAGCAGTCTCACATCTTCCTGGGTGTAAAGCCGATACTTGCTGATCGTGCGATGGGGCCGGGTGAGGCCCAGACTCTCCCATGATCGGATCACTGATGGAGAAACCCCCACCAGGCGAGCCACGTCGCCGATTTTCAAGTAAGGCTGCGGGTCCGCGGGCTTCATTTTCAGAACTGCGCTCCCCATGTTTCTTTCAGGTCCAGGCACAGCACCATTTTTTGCTTGACAGCGTGCGGCGGGTTCTCTAACCTTGCGCGATTATAGCAAGGTTTGATTTTCACGCAAGCATTGTTAGTTGGCAATCTTCCACCCCGAATCGGAGGTGCGTAATGCGTCCGTCTCTGCCGCTTCGTGTCTCGGCGTTCTCGCTGGCTGTCCTGGTCTCACTGACGATCCTCTCAGGTGCTGCCTTCTCGCAAAGCACTGGTGGCCGAATTCTCGGTCGTGTCGCCGATCCCACGGGCGCGGTTTTGGCGGGCGTAAAGATCACGCTGGTAAATGAGGCAACCGGCGCCACTCGGATCGTGCAGACGAATGACGGTGGCGACTACACTTTTGTCGAGGTTGTACCTGGCAACTATCGAGTCGAATACGAGCTGGGTGGATTCAAGAAAAGCGTCCAGAAGAGCGTCACCGTCGATGTCAATCAGGTAGTCACCCTGAACCAGGCGCTGCAAATCGGCGCGACGCAGGAAACCGTCGAGGTCACCTCGGAAGCTCCGCAGGTGGATACGACCAGCACGCAGCTCGGCGCCGTGATTAACGATCGCTCGGTGAACGAATTGCCGCTCAACACCCGCGACACCTACCAGTTCTTGCAGCTTCAACCGGGTGTCCAGTCGCAATTAGGCAGCAGTGGCAGCCTCTTCTATGGTTCAGATTCCGCAGGTTCGGTTTCAGTGAACGGCGGCCGCGGTCGTTCCAATAATTTCAGCGTGAACGGCGGAGATGCCAACGATCAGTTCGTCAACCTCCCTACAATCCAACCCACACCGGACAGCATTGCGGAGTTCCGCGTCATTACCAACACCTTCGATGCCGAGTACGGCCGCAACTCCGGAGCCGTGGTCAACGTGATCACGAAATCCGGGACCAACGCCTACCACGGCAACGTTTACGAATACTTCCGTAATACCGTTCTGAACGCCCAGGGCTACTTCAATACCGTCAAGCCGCAGTTCAATCAGAACCAGTTCGGCGGAACTTTTGGCGGACCGATTAAGAAGGATAGGACATTTTTCTTCGTGTCCTATGAAGGCCGTCGAATCCGGCAGGGCCAGTCAGGCTCGCAAGTGCTCGTGCCTACGAGCCCGCAGAGGACAGGAGATTTTTCGGCGATCGCCCCGGCGGGACAACAGTTCACTGGAGGTATCAGCGACGGGTTTGTCGCCCAAGTCTTGAATGGCCGTCCGGGATGCACAAACGCAATCCTGGCGGTTCCCGGTGCCACAACGCCTGCCGCGGGCGTGGGCTGGAATTCAATCTTTCCCAATGGGGTGATTCCTACTCCGTGCCAGGATCCCGTAGCGGCCGACTTACTCCAAAAATTTATTCCGAACGCCAATGCCGGCGCTGGTATCTTTCAAGCTGTGCCCGTCGGTGGAGATTTCCAGGATCAGTTCACGATCCGCGTCGACCACAAACTCACCGATCATCAGAGCCTCACCGCTTATTATTACTACACAGACGACGCCAACTTTCAGCCGTTTTCGTTCTTTCAAGCAGCGGGAGCCAACATCCCGGGTTTCGGAAGTAACAACAATTCGCGCTATCAGCAGGTCAACCTGAGTCACACATGGACCGTCACCAACGCCGTGGTCAATGAGGCGCGCGTTACCTATATGCGCGAGGGCCAACTTGGGTTTCAAGCTCCACAAACCAACAACCCAGTGACTGCCTCGTGTTCTTCTGCGGTTCAGAAATTCTGTTTTACCGGCCTTTCTGATTCTTCGGCCATAAACGCTCTGGCCGGCAGTACGAGCGGCAACCCGGCGTTCGGCATTACTCCAGGATTAGGGGCTATGCACGAAGGCGTGCCCTTCACCACAATCTCCGGTGGAGCGGTGATCGGAAACAACTTTGAAGGTCAGTTGCCCCAGGTGGGGAACACGTTTCAGGTATCGGACAGCCTCACTTGGGTCAAGGGCAATCACACCTTGAAGTTTGGCATTGACGTCCGCCGCTCGCGTTTCGATCAGACTCTGTATTTCAATGTCAACGGTGCCCCGGTTTTCGATAGTTCGAGTGCGAACGCCGTCGTCACCGCCGATGGCGACAACTATGCCGGATACCTCCTGGGCCTGACAGATTCCTATACCCAGGGCGCCGCTCAAAGTGAAGCCATCCGCAGCACATCGGTCTATCCATTTGTTCAGGATAGCTGGAAGATTAGGCCCAACGTCACCCTCAATTACGGACTCCGCTGGGAACTTGATACACCGCTCACAGACATCAGCCATCACGTGCAAACCTTCCGGCCGGGGCAGAACTCGGCGGTGTATCCGTGTACGCTCACTGCGGCGGAACAGGCAAGCTTCGGGCAGCCTGATTGCCTCAGTGCGGGCGTACTTCCGACTGGACTGGTTTTTCCCGGCGACAAAGGAGTTCCCGCCGCGCTGACGCAGACCTATTACACCGCTTTCGCCCCTCGCATCGGACTCGCCTACAGCCCCGACGCTACCGACGGTTTCTTCGGCAAACTGTTCGGAAGCGGGGGCAAGACTAGCATTCGCATGGGGTGGGGCCTGTTTTACAATCCGATAGAGCAGTTGGTGATGGAGCAGTTCGGCGCAGAGCCACCCTTCGGCGGGAGCACTTTTCTATCGGGCACGTTTTTCAACACCCCTTTTGTCAGTCAGTCCGGCACCGTTAATCCGAATCCCTACAACGGCATTCTCAACCCGACTCCCGGCCAACCGCAGGACTGGCAACGGTTCCGGCCCATCGAACTTTTTGGTGAATTCCAGCCGCACATGCGGACGCAGTACACCGCCCAATACAATTTCAACATCCAGAGGGAGCTTGCCAAGGACTTGATGTTGCAGTTCGGATATGTAGGCTCTCAGGGCCACCGGTTGCTGGTCTCGCACGACATCAATCCGTCTAACCCACAAACCTGCCTGGACATCATCAGCATGTCGAACGCTGATCCAACCAGCGTACTCTCCGGCCCACCCAGTTCGAACCCGAGCCAGATCAATTGCGGCCCGGCTGCTGAAGACTCGGAGTTTTTCATCCCGTCCGCGGCAATCGCTCCGGCCGGAGGCTTCCACGTCCCCTACGGACCGAATGGTCCGAGTGTGATTCCTGCGGGCGCTCCGATAGGATCAGTTGCACCAGGTGGCCTCACCCTCGTCGGCCTACGGCCCTATTCTTCTCCGACCTGCAATCCGTTCAGCGGCATTAACTGCCCCGCGGATGGCATTCCTGTGTTCACCGACATCTTTGCCGAAGACACGATCGCCAACTCGAACTACAATGCGTTCGAGGCCATGCTCGAAAAACGTTTTTCCAAAGGTTTGCAATTCCAGGCCGCTTACACATTCGGCAAGTCCATCGACCAGGCCTCAAGCTTCGAGGAAACTCTGAACCCGTTTGCCTTCGATGCCAATCGCGCTCTTTCCCTGTTCAACTCAGCGCAGCGCTTCGTGATCAGTTATTTCTGGGATTTGCCCATCCCCAAACATTCAGGCTGGGCGGGTAAGTTGCTCGACGATTGGGCGATCTCGGGCATTACCACCTTCCAAAGTGGATTTCCCATCCGCTTGTCGAACGATTCGATAAACTCGTCTACCGACACTGAGTTAATCAACAGCTTCTTCTTCGTAGGTACCGAGGCGCCGCAAAGGGTGGCGCCGTTCCAAACCCTGGACCCAAGAAAAAACGGTGGCTATTGGTTTAACGGCACGGATTTTACGTCGCCACCGCTGGGTCAGTTCAACAATGGCACTCAGCGCACCATCTGCTGTGGTCCGGGCCTTAACAATACCGACTTCGCCGTGCACAAGCAGATCGCGATCACCGAAAACAAATACCTGCAATTCCGTGGAGAGATATTCAACATTGCTAATCACACCCAGTTTGTAAATCCTGATGGCAATCTGGGCGACGGCGCTCTGTTCGGTAAAATCACCTCGGCCCGCGACCCGCGCCTGGTGCAATTTGCGCTAAAATTGTTCTTCTAGCCTGAAACCGGGCGGCCCTCGCGCCCGGGCACATTCTAATGGCCGCACAGGCGGCTTGAGATCTCTGGAGACCCGGATGTACCCCGAATTGCAAAAGGAGCTCGAAACCTTCGAGCGTCGTACGCCCAAATCCGCCGCATCCCACAAGAAGAACCTGAAGCGCATCCCGCTCGGCGTTGCCAGCAACTACCGCGCTTACGATCCCTACCCGATCTTCGTAAAAGAGGGAAGCGGCTCACATTTCCGCGATCTCGATGGCAACGACTACATCGATCACAACCTTTGTTTCGGTGCGCTCATGGCCGGCCACTGCCATCCCGCGGTGATGAAGGCTGTCGAATCACGCCTGAGCACAGGAACCATGTTCGGCATGCCTCATGATATGGAGTGGGAACTGGCCGAAGAAATCTGCAATCGCTTTCCGGTCGAGATGGTTCGTTTCGGCAGCAGCGGCACGGAAGCCACGATGCATGCCGTCCGCCTGGCCCGCGCCGCCACGGGACGCGACAAGATTCTGAAATTCGAAGGCGGATACCACGGCTTGCACGACGCCGCTCTAGTCAGCGTGAAGCCTCATGCTCCAGAGTTCGGCGATGCCAGCGCTCCAACGTCCGTTCCTGGCGGACTAGGTGTGCCAAAAGCAAGCATCGCCAACATCCCGGTCGCTGCCTTTAATGATCTCGCCAGCGTTGAACTTCGTTTCAAGCAGAATCGCGGAGAAATCGCCGCCATCATCCTCGAACCGATCATGATGAATGTCGGCCTTTGCATGCCGCAGCGCGGATTCCTCGAGGGCCTGCGCGAAATCGCCACGAAGAACGGCGCATTGCTGATCTTCGATGAAGTAAAGACGGGGGCGAAACTAGGCTGGGGCGGAGCCTCGGAGTACTTTGGTGTCAAGCCCGACATGATCTGTCTCGCAAAATCAATCGGAGGCGGTTTGCCGCTGGCAGCCTTCGGCACGCACAAGTCGGTCATGAATCTTATCTCGGAGCACAAGGTCTTTCACGGCGGTACTTACAACACGAATCCGGTCTCGATGGCCGCGGGTCTGGCGACTTTTCGCGAAGTGCTCTCGCGCGCGAACTACGCGCATGTGGACAAGCTCAGCCAAAAGCTCATCACCGGCTATCGCAAGACCATAGCGAAAGTTTCTCTGCAGGCGTACATCGCAAGCGCAGGCGCGAATGGGGCTCTGATGCTGTATCCCAAAGAAATTCGCAACTACCGCGATTGGACCACCATCGATATCGATCTCTGGCGCCACTACTGGTTCGGCATGGTCAATCGTGGAGTGATGCCGCAACCGTACTGGTGGGACGAGCAATGGACAATCTCGGTCCAGCACACGGAGGTCGATATCGACAAGCATCTGGCAGCGTTCGAAGATGTTGCCCCGGCGTTGGCGAAGGCTCAGCAGGAGCGCACAGCAGAAGTGGTGGCCCACTAAATCACGGGGGGACGGCCGCCCTCGGCTGTCCGGCGGAGCGAAGCTCCGCAGTGCTTTCGCATCAGGAATAGGTTTCAGCCCTTCGCCTGACGATTTGTCATTCCGAGCGAAGCGAGGAATCTGCATCATGCCGCCAGAACAGCAGATTCTTCGCTTCGCTCGGAATGACAACGGGGAAGGATAAGGACTGCACTTTTGTCAGCCAACGCTCAAGACGCCAACCAACCTCACCTCAAGCGCGTACTCGGCCGCTTCGATCTGGTGCTGCTCTTCGTCGTCGCCGTCTTCAACTTAAATGTTGTCCCTAGCATTGCCGCTAATGGCGGCGTTACGGTGTGGCTCTGGATCATCGCCTTGCTCCTGTTTTTCTGGCCTCAAGGCATCGCCGTCATTGAATTGGCCCATCGCTATCCCGGAGAAGGCGGCGTGTATCTCTGGGCCAAAGAAGTCTTCGGAGACTTTCACGGATTCCTCTCCGGTTGGTGTTACTGGACCAACAACATGCTCTACGTGCCGACAGTCATGCTCTACTTCGTCGGCGTCTCGGTCTTCGCCATGGGCCCCGGCCACGCAGCCCTCGCTGACAACAAGACCTTCGCCATGGTCGCGTCGATAGCTCTGCTGGCGTTTCTCACCTTGCTCAACATCATCGGCCTCAGCGTAGGCAAGTGGCTCAACAATCTGGGCGGGATCGGCACTTTTGTTGCCGCGGCCGTGCTCATTGGGTTGGGAGTGACTGTCTGGTCGCGCTTCGGAACACCGGTGCAAGCGGCGGATTTCAAAATTCCCGCCGATCCAAAATTTGTCCTGAACTCCTTCGGCGTGATTTGTTTTGGCTTGGTCGGACTCGAACTCGCCTCCGTGATGGGCGACGAAATCCGCGATCCCCAGAAAACCCTCCCCGGAGCCGTCGCTTGGGGAGGCGTGATCTCAGGCGCTCTCTACGTAGGCGCTACTCTCACGCTCCTGGTCGCGATCGGCAAAAATGACATCAACGTGCTGCAGGGAATCGTGCAAGCGGTCAGCCACATGGCCGGCAAGGTCGGCGTAGCCTGGATCATCGCACCCTTCGCAGTTATGCTCAGTTTGTCGATTGCCGGAATCGGCTCCGCCTGGATGGGCGGTTCCGCCCGCATCCCATTCGTTGCTGGCCTCGATTCCTACATGCCCGCCGCGATGGGAAAAGTTCATCCGAGGTACGCGACTCCTCACGTAGCGCTGATCGTGCAAGGCTTGGTGTCGCTCGTCCTGATCGTTCTCAACTTCACACTTTCCGGGGGCGTACAGGAAGCTTTTCAAAAAATGCTGTCAGCCGCGGTCGTGCTGCAATTAGTTCCGTTTCTCTATGTCTTTGCTGCCTTGATAAAGTTTGCCTTGCGCGGCTCCCTCCAAGGATGTTATGGCAGGGGAACGCTCATGTTTGCCGGTGTCGCCGGATTCATCACTACGACGCTGGCGATTGTCGTGGCCTATTTTCCAGCCAAGCAAATCACATCATTGTGGAAATATGAAGTCAGTATGTTTGGCATCACCCTGGGCTTTATCGCATTGGCAGTATTCTTTTTCTTTGGATACAGCAGGCTGAAGATGCCGAAAGCAGTTCGTGTGGAGACGGGCGATTCGCCCGTCCATGCAGGCGGGAGGGCGCGACTTTAGTCGTGCCACTGAAATCGGAAAAGTTGTTGGGCCTTCAGGCCTTGAGGCAACGAACAGGAGCTCGAGAATCATGTCAGGTGGAGTGAAGGCCGACGTTCGCACTTATCAAATGTACGTCAACGGCGAATGGGTGGACAGCAAGTCCAACAAGACGTTTCCAGTCTATGATCCGTCGACTGAGGAAGTGATCGCCCAGGTTCCCGAGGCAAACGCCGGCGACGTCAACCGCGCCGTAGTCGCCGCGAAAGCCGCATTCGAAAACGGCCCATGGGCCTCGACCACTGCGCAGGAACGCGGACGCGTCCTCTTCCGCCTAGCCGATAAAATCCGCCAGCATGCGCCCATGCTGGCAGAGTTGGAATCGCGCAACACCGGTAAGCCCATCGTCGAAGCCGAATTCGACATCGCCGACGTAGCCACCTGCTTCGAATATTACGGCGGCTTGGCCACAAAGATCCTCGGGTACGTGAACCCCGTTCCAGACAACGCCGTGAGCCTGACGCTGAAAGAACCCATCGGCGTGGCCGGCCAAATTATTCCCTGGAACTACCCGCTCCTCATGGCGGCGTGGAAACTCGCGCCAGCATTAGCTGCGGGCTGCACCTGCATTCTCAAGCCCGCCGAGCAAACGCCGATCACCGCCCTCGAAATGGCGAATTGGCTCGCCGATGTCGGCTTGCCGCCGGGCGTGGTCAACATCATCACCGGATTCGGCGAAAGCTGCGGCGCGCCCTTAGTACAGCATCCCGACGTGAACAAAATCGCCTTCACCGGCAGCGCCGCCGTTGGCAAGATGATCGTCAAACAGGCCGCCGAAACCGTGAAGCGCGTCACACTCGAACTCGGCGGCAAGTCGCCCAACATCTTTTTCGCCGACGCTGACTTTGAAGCCGCCATCGACGGCGCGCTCTTCGGAGTCTTCATCAATCAAGGCGAAGTATGCTCGGCAGGTAGCCGCATCCTGGTGCACAAACCCATCTACAAAAAGTTTGTGGATGCGATGACGGAAAAAGCCAAGAAAATTAAACTGGGCTCGCCTACCGCCCGCGACACCAAGATGGGCCCGCTAGTCAGCAAAGATCAATACGATCGCGTACGCTCCTACCAGGAACTCGGCAAGAAAGAAGCGAAACTGGCCACTGGCGGCGGACGTGCCGAGAAGTTCGCCAAGGGCTACTACATCGAACCCACAATTTTCTACGATGTCACCAACAACGATCGCATTGCCCGCGAAGAGATTTTTGGCCCAGTCGCCGCCGTGATTCCATTCGAAGACGAAAAAGACGCAATCAAGATTGCCAACGATTCACCCTACGGTTTGGCCGCCGCAGTGTGGACGCGCGACATCTTCAAAGCATTCCGCACCGTGAAATCGCTGCGCGCTGGAATCGTCTGGGTCAATCACATGCAACCAACCTACGTCGAGGCACCGTGGGGAGGCTACAAGCAATCCGGCTTCGGCCGCGAGCTGGGCCCGTGGGGAATCGAAGAATATCTCGAAACTAAACAAGTACACATCAATTTGAACGAGGCTCCCATCGGCTGGTATTGAAAATAATCCTGTCATCCTGAGCGCAGTAGCTGGTTCGCGAAGCGAATCAGCTACGGAATCGAAGGATCTCTGTACCTATAGACCACGATCAACGTTGAAGGAAATTCGCCGGAAGACGCAGGAAGCATCGTCATGAACACGATTCAACTCAAAACCCCAATCCCGGGACCGAAATCCAAAGCACTCGCCGAGCGCCGCAACAGCGCGGTTCCGCGCGGCCTCTCGCACGGAACCCCAGTCTATGTGGCCAAAGCCGAAGACACCTGGCTCGAAGACGTGGACGGCAACCGCTACATCGATTTTGCCGGCGGCATTGGCTGCCTCAACATTGGACATCGTCGCGAGCCCGTGATTACTGCCATCCGCGCCCAGCTAGAAAACTTTCTGCATACCTGCGTCCAGGTCACGCCGTATGAAAACTACATTCGCCTTGCCGAGCGGATGAACCAAATCACACCGGGCAAGTTCCCCAAGAAAACGCTGTTCGTGAACAGCGGCGCCGAAGCAGTCGAGAACGCAGTAAAGATCGCACGCGCCCACACCGGACGCTCAGGCATTATCGCCTTCGAAGACGCGTTCCACGGCCGCACCATGATGACCCTGGCGCTCACCAGCAAAACGCATCCCTACAAAGCAGGCTTCGCGCCATTTCCCGGAGACGTCTACCGAATCCCCTATGCCTACTGTTATCGCTGTTCCTATTCCCTAAAATATCCGTCGTGCGATCTTTATTGCGCCCGCCATCTCGAAGACACATTCAAGCGAGTAGTAGCATCTGAAGATGTCGCTGCCGTGATCGCCGAGCCAGTCTTGGGCGAGGGAGGATTCGTCGTCCCTCCACCCGATTTCTTCCGCGCGCTGATCGACATATGCCAAAAGCACGGCGTTCTGTTCATCGCCGACGAAGTGCAAAGCGGTTTCGGCCGAACCGGCAAGCTGTTTGCCAGCGAGCATTACGGCATCGAACCGGATATCCTCGTTACAGCCAAATCGCTCGGCGGCGGTTTGCCGCTGGCCGCAATCACGGGCCGCGCCGAAATCATGGACGCACCCGGACCCGGAGGTCTCGGCGGAACGTTTGCCGGTAATCCCGTCTCCTGCGCCGCCGCACTAGCCGTGTTGGACATCTTCGACCGCGAAAACCTATTGACTCGCGCGAACGAAATCGGAAATAAATTCCAGAAACGTGCCAAAGAATGGCAAAAGCGCTGGCCGATTATCGGCGACGTCCGCGGCCTGGGCGGAATGCAAGCAATCGAACTCGTGAAATCTCCCGACAAACGCGAACCAGCCGCCGAGGAAACCAAAGAAGTGACGCAGTATTGTTACGAACACGGTTTGATTACAATTACAGCAGGCTCGTATTCCAACGTGATCCGCCTTTTGGTTCCGCTGGTCGTAACCGACGAGCAGATGGATGAAGGCCTGGGTGTACTGGAGTCGGCCATACAGGCCGTGAGTCAGAAAAAAGGTTTGGTGGAACAACCAGCCTAGCGCGTGGAGCACGGGTGTCTCGCCCGTCCTGTCGAGCGCAGCTCGATCTACCATGGCGAAACTAGTTTAGCGAGGTTCTAAATGCCAACAGCAGCACTGACTCTCACCAAAGTTCCCAACTACATCGACGGCGAATGGATCGAATCCACTGCCACGGAATGGTTCGACGTAACTAATCCTGCCACCGGCGAGACTATCGCGAAAGCCCCGCTCTCCGATGCCGCCGAAGTCGCGACCGCCGTCGAAGCCGCCGCCGCAGCCTATCCCGAATGGCGGCGCACTCCGCCGGAAGACCGCATCCAGCCGCTCTTCAAACTGAAGCAACTTCTGGAAGATCACATCGACGACTTGAGCCGCCTCATCACGCGGGAAAATGGCAAGACTTTCACTGAGGCCAAAGCCGAGTGGCGTCGTGCCATCGAGAACGTCGAGGTTGCCTGCGGCATCCCGATGATGATGCAAGGCTACAACCTTGAAGATGTAGCTCGCGGCATCGACGAGATGATGATCCGCCAACCGCTCGGCGTAGTAGCGGCGATCACGCCCTTCAATTTCCCCGGCATGGTCCCCTTCTGGTTTCTACCGTACGCCATCGCGTGCGGCAACACCTTCATCCTCAAACCGTCGGAGCGCGTTCCGCTAACCATCCAGCGAACCTACGAACTGCTCGCGCAAACCGGCCTGCCCAAGGGTGTAGTAAATCTCGTAAACGGCGGAAAAGCCGTAGTCAACGCATTGCTCGATCATCCCAAAGTGCGCGCCATCAGCTTCGTCGGTTCGACTCCAGTTGCGAAGTACGTTTATGAACGCTCAGGCGCGACTGGCAAGCGTGCGCAATGTCAAGGCGGCGCGAAAAATCACGTCATCGTTCTGCCCGACGCCGACATGAAGATGGCAACCCAGATCATCAGCGACAGCGCCTTCGGCTGCGCCGGCCAGCGCTGTCTCGCAGTCTCGGTCGCAGTCACCGTCGGCGAAGCACAAAAAACCTTCCGCGACGCGATCACCGACTCCGCCGCGAACCTGCGCGTAGGCAACGGCCTCGACGAAGCCGTACAGATGGGCCCTGTGATCAGCGAGCAGAGCAAGGCACGTATCCACTCTTTGATCGCGGTGGGCGAGAAGCAAGGGGCGAAGGTTCTGCTTGACGGACGCAATCCGAAGATCGCGAAATACGAAGCGGGAAACTTCGTGAAGCCGACGATTCTCGATGATGTTTCGCCGACGAGCGAAGTTGCCGATACGGAAATCTTTGGCCCGGTACTAAGCTTGATCCATGCTCGCGATCTCGACGAAGCTCTCGCATTCCTGGAGCGGAGTAAATACGGGAATCAAGCCTCGCTGTTTACTTCGAGCGGCGCCGCGGCCCGCCGCTTCCGTTATGAAGCGCCTGCTGGCAATATCGGAATCAACATCGGTGTAGCCGCGCCCATGGCCTATTTCCCGTTCAGCGGGTGGAAAGACAGCTTCTTCGGCATCCTGCATGGACAAGGCCGCGACGGAGTCGAGTTCTACACCGAAAAGAAAGTGGTAGTAGAACGCTGGGCGAAAGACCACTCGCGAAAGTTTTGATTTCCTTTGTATACCTTCGTGTCCTTTGTGGTTGATGCCTTGAAAATGTCCGAGCCGAGAGGAATTGATGTCGAACACCATCCAGAAATACAAAGACTACGTAATGACCGGCTTCATGAAGCAGGTCGCCCCCATCGTCATCGACCATGCCATCGGCGCCACGGTCACCGACGAAACCGGCCGCGAGTACCTGGACTGCTTCGCCGGCATCTCGGTCGTGAATGCCGGACACTGCAACTCCGAGGTGATCGCCGCCGCCAAAACGCAAATGGACAAGCTGGTCCACGCCGCGTCCTACATCTACCACGTAAAACCCGTAGCTGATCTAGCCGAAAAGCTGGCCCACATCGCCCCGAAAGGCCTGACCAAAACTTTCTTCGGCAACGGCGGCGCCGAAGCCATTGAAGGCGCGATGAAGCTTGCACGTCTCTACACCGACAAGCACGAATACATTTCTCTCCACGCCAGTTTCCACGGACGCAGCTGGGGCACCCTCAGCATCACCGGCAACCAGGGCCGCAAGAAACGCGGAGGCCCCTACGCTCCCGGCGTAGCCTTCGCTCCTGCACCCTACGCCTACCGTTCGCAATGGCGCAACGACCCCGAAGAATGCGGACGCCAATGCGCCAAAGCCATCGACGACGTAATCCGCTTCGCCACCTCCGGCGACGTAGCCGCTTTCATCGCCGAGCCGGTCATGGGCGAAGGCGGAATCATCTGTCCTCCGCCAAATTATTTCAAGGAGGTAAAGAAAGTCCTCGACCAGCACGGCATTCTCTTTATCGCCGACGAAGTCCAATCCGGCTTCGCCCGCACCGGCAAAATGTTTGCCATCGAGCACTACGGAGTCGTCCCCGACATCCTGGTCACTGCCAAGGGCATCGCCGACGGATTCCCCCTGAGCGCCTTCACCACGCGCCCCGAAATTGCCGCCGCCTTCAAACCCGGCGACCATCTCTCCACCTTCGGAGGCAATCCCATCTCCTGCGCCGCCGCCCTCGCGAACGTCAATTTTATGGAGAAAGAAGATCTCCCAGCCCGCGCCACCGAAACCGGCAACTACGCCATGACCAAACTCCGCGCCCTGCAAA
>Ga0210406_10000185_pt1 | contig 96229 bp, 88 predicted proteins | sample IncBWC30MmetaG_FD_155454 | JGI IMG/M metagenome (GOLD analysis project Ga0210406, IMG submission 155454) | Forest soil microbial communities from Barre Woods Harvard Forest LTER site, Petersham, Massachusetts, United States - Inc-BW-C-30-M | ecosystem: Environmental > Terrestrial > Soil >... | reverse complement strand
GATATGAGCAAGACTCTCATTACATATCTCCTGCCCAAATCAGGCTGGAAATCTCCAAGAATTGGGGCCAACGTGACGAGCAGAAAGGGCGCATAGTTTGCCTCCGCGTTAGAACTCGAGCGCTGTGGGCCGAATGACGACTTCTCCGATTTCGACTTCGGCTGGTTGCTCGATGGCGTAAGCGATCGCGCGTGCGATTGAGTCGGCAGGAATCGCTATCTTGTAGAACTCGCGCAAATTTGTTCTGGTGGCTTCCTCCGAGCTGCTTTCAGGCAGCTCGGTGGCAATCGCGGCAGGAGAGATGATGGTGCAACGAATGTTGTCGGCCTTGTGCTCCATTCGCAGACCCTCAGTCAACGCCCGCACGGCGAACTTCGTCGCGCTGTAGACGGTGCCGCCCGGCGCGAAGACTTTGAAGCCCGCGACAGAAGCGATGTTGATGATGTGGCCCAGCTTTTGCTTTTGCATGATCGGAAGCACTGCGGCCACCCCATATAAGAGGCCCTTGATGTTCACATCGATCATTCGATCCCATTCTTCGACCTTGAGCGCCGCCATAGGTGCGATGGGCATGATCCCGGAATTGTTCACGATCGCGTCGATTCGGCCGTGCCTGTCAACTGCGCCTTTGACTAGAGCCTCGACATCTCCGCGTTTTGTCACATCGGTCTTGAAACCGAGAGCGCAGCCACCCTTAGCCGTGATGTCCCTGACGAGGGCGTCGATCCGATCTTTTCGCCTCGCTCCGAGCGCGACTTTCGCGCCATTCCCTGCGAGAAGGCGAGCCGTGCTTTCGCCAACACCGCTGCTGGCCCCTGTAATTACTACAACCTTGTCGGTGATATTTGACATTCCCATTCTCTTTTTTTCTCTTTGTTAAGAATTCGGCTGCCATTTTTCAAAAGGCGAAACAATCGCATCCCAGATGCCAGATCCCAAGATCACCCAGCACTGAAACGTGGTAATTCTTGGTGCTCGATTCAGGACAAACCGCAGAGAGAGCTCTAGAATGTGACGCTCCCAGCGCTCCTTTTGAGGCATTCGCGTAGCCGCCGTACTCTTTGATCGGCGACCAGCTTGGGCTCACTGGCAGCGCCGGCGGCGCGAGTTTTGAGAATTCCTCGCTGGCATAGACGATCTTCCCACCCACGATCGTGAGTACCGATTCGAGATGCTTGATCTCCTCCTCGGGGATAGAAAAATAGTCGCCTGATAGAACGGCCAAATCGGCGAGCTGCCCGGGGGCGAGGGCTCCTTTTTTTTCATCTTCGGTAGAAAACCAACTGCTCCCCATCGTGTAGAGTTTGAGCGCTTCCTCCCGATCCAATCGGTTCTCTTCCGGATAGAGACTGAGCCCCCCAACGGTTTTGCCGGTGATAAGCCAGTAGAGGGAAAGATATGGGTTGTAGCTCGAAACGCGGGTCGCGTCGGTGCCTGCTCCGACAGGGACACCCAACTCGAGCATGCGTCGGACCGGCGGAGTGCGTTTGGCTTGCTGTGAGCCGTATCGCTCGACGAAATACTCGCCTTGAAAAGCCATGCGGTTCTGCACAGCGATGCCACCGCCGAGATCCTTCACACGCTCAATGTTGCGGTCGGAAATTGTTTCGCAGTGATCGAAGAACCAATGCAGGCCGTCGAAAGGGATTTCCCGGTTCACCTCTTCATAGACATTCAGTGCCCGCTCGATCGTTTCGTTGTAGGTGGCGTGCAAGCGAAACGGCCAGCGATTCTCTACGAGAAGGCGAATCACCGCTTTCAGCTCGCTTTCCATAACGGGGAGCAAGTCCGGGCGGGGCACGAGAAAATCTTCAAAGTCCGCTGCGGAGAAAACCAGCATTTCTCCCGCGCCGTTGACACGATAGAAGTCGTCCCCGGCGCCGGGCTTTGTCATTTTGGTCCAGTTCTGGAAGTCCGATAGCTCTTGTTTCGGTTTCTGCGTGAAAAGGTTGTAAGCAAGGCGAATCGACAGCTCGCCATTGCGATGCAGTTCGTTCACCACGCCATAGTCGTCGGGATAGTTCTGAAATCCGCCTCCGGCGTCGATCGCGCTGGTGATGCCGAAGCGGTTGAGCTCACGGAAGAAGAGCCGGGAGGAATTAAGTTGATCTTCGCGGGAGAGTTTTGGTCCCCTGGCGAGCGTGGAATAGAGAATGTTGGCGTTGGGGTTGGCGATGAGAAGGCCCGTGGGATTTCCGTGGCGATCACGCTGAACTTCACCAGCCGGGAAATCTGGAGCGTTCTTGTCATAGCCCACCGCACGCAACGCCGCTGCGTTCAAGAGCGCGCGGTCGTACAAATGCATCACGAACACGGGTGTGTCTGGGGCAACTGCGTTGATCTCATCGAGCGTTGGCATCCGGCGTTCGGCAAACTGAAACTCCGTCCAACCTCCGATCACCCGTACCCACTGAGGCGCGGGAGTTCGTGCAGCTTGTTCTTTCAGCATCCGCAATGCATCGGCAAGCGAGGGGACGCCATCCCAGCGCAATTCCAAGTTGTAGTTGAGCCCGCCCCGGATCGGATGCATGTGTGAATCGTTGAGACCAGGGATGACGGTTCGTCGTCGACCGTCAATTACGCGCGTTTGCGGGCCCCGCAGGCGCAGAATCTCGTCATCCTTTCCTGCAGCGGCTATCTTTCCGGCCGATATGGCGATCGCTTCTACAAATGAGGGCACTCCGTTGGTGGCGATCTTGGCGTTGTGCAATATGAGCTCAGCGGACACGGCAGTCTCCGTTTCGAGTTTTCCAAATGCATTGACAAGGGCGGAGGAGGCTCCGCCCTTCAGGTTTTACTTGTGAGCTGCGAGGGCGGCTGGAACTATATATTCGGCAAACTTCGTTGCTGGCAAACCATGGACCATGGTGTAAGCGTATTCGACCCCAATACCATAGGCTCCGAGATGCGTTCTCACGATGTCCATGACTGCGTCGTAGGTTCCCTTCTGAGCCCAATCGCGTTGCCATTCGAGCATGACCTGCATTGAGGTGACCGGCTTTGCGCCGGCTTGAATGACGCGCTTCATCGCGTTGTCGTGAGCAAGCTGGCTCACATCGCCGCAGCAATCTTCCACGACATAGACTTCGTAGCCGTCATGAATCGCCTGGACCGCAGGAAACGCAACACAGACCTCTGTCCAAAGTCCGGCCAGAACGATCTTCTTGCGTCCGCTTTTTTCGATCGCGGCCACAAAGTTTTTGTCGTCCCAAGAGTTCATGGAAGAACGCTCGATCGGCTCCTGGCCGGGAAATACCGCGCGGAGCTGCGGCCACATATTTCCGCTGAAAGACTTCGTCTCGACAGTACTTAAGACAACAGGCACATCGAAGACCTTTGCGGCTTTTCCGAAGGCCACGGTGTTGTTGATAATAGACTGTCGATCGAAGTTGCTGACGCCGAATAGCATCTGTGGTTGATGATCGATCAGGGCCACAACGCAATTGTCAGGTGTCAAGAGCCCCTTCTCGCTGAGTTTCGGACGATTGCTGTTTGATGATTGTTGAGCCATACGATTTCGGATTCCCCTTTCAATTGATCGCATCGAACTGTCCGGGCGAGAGAAAGCAACTGCATGTCCAACGCCGAACATTTGCGTGAGGGGGTGGGCAATCCGCTTTGTTTTCAACAGACACGGGCACGCGCTGTGCTAGGTCCAGAATTGAGGGATTCCTCTCGCAGCTATTTCATGCCAAGGATTTGACGATAACGTCAACGTCGTGACTGAGTTTTGAGTTCTCGCATGGTGTGTGGACGTAGCGTGCCCGTGCAGGCCCTTGGGTTCGGGCTCCTGGAGAACCGCGTGCTCATCATGTGGAGACCGAGAGGTAAATATGAGCGCTGTTCCTGAAGGAATTACATCGGCGGACGTCATCGTTTGGGGTGAAGGGAGTGGATTCGCGCAGCAGATTGCGGTAGGCCCACATCGGCTAAATGGCGACGAACCGGAAAGCGTTGGAGGCACTGGGACCGGGCCATCCCCTTACGACTTCTTGCTCGCCGCTCTGGGTTCCTGCACCTCGATGACGGTCGGGATGTATACGCGACAAAAGAATTGGCCGCTGGAACGGGTCACGGTTCGGCTTCGACATTCGAAGATATACGCTGCAGACTGCTCAGAATGTGAAACGAGGGAAGGCATGCTCGACAGAATCGAGCGGGACGTGCGATTTGAGGGGCCCTTAAGCGCAGAACAGCACTCGCGGCTGCTCGAAATTGCCAACAAGTGCCCGGTGCACCGCACGCTCACTTCGGAAATCAACATCCGAACGAGACTTCTATGACTGCACTTTTGGCTCGAGAAAGTCTTGGGCCCCAGCGCCGAGAAAACATCGCCGCCACATAGCCGGCTCTAAAAGCGCAAGAGCGCATCCATTGTGAACATCAACTGCCCTTTTCGTGTGCCGTTATCCCAGGGCCGCGCACTGAAAGCGTATTCGTATCGCACCTCGGGGCGAACGGATACTAACTCATTGAACCGGTGGGTCACGCCGACAGTCCAACTCGCCATTGTCGTGGCAAATCCGGACCGCTCTCCTTTGAAATCGACGATGTAATCGATCGGGCGGACCGAAAGAAAGTCCTTTTTTGCGAACTTCCATTCGGTGTAGTTGACAATGCCGAACGCAGGAGCATTCCCCGGAATTGGTGCTCCGGGGCCCACGTTTTGAAGCCAAGAATGTGGGGGACCGTTGTTTACGGTCCCGCCGATGAGCGCGTGCGTCTGGAAAATGTAATACGCTTCTGTCGAGGTCAGAAGAGTCCCGGCCTCGTTAAATCTGTGAGTCCAGGTCAGGTTGAATTGTTGCAGGTTATCGTGTCCATCCTTGAACTTGCCCCCGTTCAAGGAATCGATGCCACCCCATAGGGAGTCGTTGTTACTTTTGGATGTCCACCGAACCATAGCCATGGCCGTTGGGTGAGCTGCACCGTTCCAAGGCGCAATGTCGTCGCCCGCGTGTATCCCGAAAAGGATCGACCATTGATCGTTTAGTTTTATGGCTGCATTGATGCCCGTCTGCGTGTAGCAATCGAAAGTGAACATCAGCGAGTGCGTGTACAGGTAATTGTCGGGAGCGAGTTGCGCTTCAATGTCCGGCGGAGAAATGTAGCGCCCAAATTTGATGACCATTCCTTGCGCTACGTTGGGAATGTAAACGAGTCCATAAGCTTCCACTAGATCGAATCCGTACAGGCGATTGTGGTTCAGGAGTTGTCCGCTAAACCATCCTTGCGCTGTGGTCCAGCGATAGTCGATGCCGTACATCGGGCTGAAGCGAAATCCCCAGTCCACGTGATCCCTTTGCACGGTGTCCGGAAGACGCTCAATGCGCACTACCGCCTGGTCGAGCTCAAGTTTGTTGGGAACGATGGCGTACGATTCAGGAGTGTTTGATTTGTTGGAAGTGCTGACACTGATGCCTGGATTTATCCAGCCGTAGACCTTGATCCTGGCGTCCTTCAGAGCGGGCGCGATGGTCCACAGCGCTTTGGTCAGCGGATAGACAGGGTCCGAGTCCGGAACTCCGATGAGTGGAGTTGGACCTAGATAATCGGAACCGGGGAAAATACTATCCACTGGTGCAGGGAGCGCGCGACGAGTAGGCTCCTCGGGCTCCGAAGGTGCTTGACTTGTCGTTGCAGTTTGGCCGCTCACTGGCGCGGGCTCAAGTCCTAGCATGAGCATGAGAAGTAAAGATAATGAAAGGCAAGCCGGTGATGTCCAATTGCGCGGGCGCATCGTGCTTGTGCCTCCTTTCAAGGTCGTCTCGAAGTCAGTGCGTGCAGCGTGGGAACAAGGTCATCAGGACCGTCAGGTCCCACGGCGTGAACAGCCATTGGTCGGCCTGGTCTCCAGCCGCCGCGGCCGCACGCGCGATGAAGCCCAACCGGCGGCGCTTGGCGAAATTGTGCAGATGCTCGACGCAAATCCCTGTGAGGTTCACGACCTCTGCATACGTGAAGACTTTTTGACTCGCTTTGACGGTTACCATGGGATAGGTCCTCTTGATCTATGGAGTCACTTCAATCTCAAAGAACTTGCCGACGATTCAAGGGTTGTATTCGTGAACCCGCCGACCTGAGAAGCCTCCTCTTTGCTTCTCCTCACAGCTGAAACAGCCAGTACCTCACAAGTGCCCAAACGAGCGGCCCCGCCATCGCCAGAAGCAGCTAGGTCCGGGAGATATTTACTCTGCGGGTCATGTCCCCCGTTGAGTGACCGCGCCATACCGATCGAGAGATGAGAAAAGCCTATTCAGCCGAGTCATGTGCTTTTCTCGGCCGATAGAGCTAGTCTTGGCTTTGCACGAGCGGAAGTTGCGAGGTAAGCTGCACGTCGATCATCATGCTGATGCGGCGGTCCAACTGAAAGAAGGTTGCCGCTTTCTTTCCAGGCAAAACCTTCCGGAAGATCGGCACATACTTTTGGCGAAGCTTCGCCGCGTCGATGTCCGCGTCCAGCCAGCGGCGAATGAGACCGTCTGCCTGCTCGTCAGTCAGCGTCCCGTACCCATTGGAATACTCTTTGATAATGACCGTTCTCGTGTCGTTGATCTTTCCCATATCCGCTGAGTATTGTTCATACACTTGCCAGAACTTGGTCGCTTCGGTATCCGTGAGCGTCAAATTCGCCGCGATAAGCTGTTTCTTGATGGAGCGAATGTCTTTGCGCAGCAGTGCTAGCTGCTGATCAGTAATCGCGTCGGCAGTCCTGTCGGCCGTGCCAGCCGGTTGTGATGATGTATCTTGAGCGACTACTCTTGGACCTCCGAGCAGACATACCCCGATGAATGCGAGCATGACAAACGTGATTTTCTTCACAGTATCTCCCTCTCCTTACGTGACAAGCAGCGAGCCCCGGAGGCAACCTGCCGAGATGTTGCGGCGGCAATGGACTCTCCAGGAAGTGGAGCAACCGGCTTGCCAAACGAACTGGAGCAAGGTGACCGAAAGACGTTGAGCGGATAGAGGAATGCGGGAGCAATCGATGGGTAATTTGAGCAGTGGAAGCGGCGCTGCCTAGGGTTTAGCGCTTTCGGCAGCGGATTGACACCGCAGTTTACGGAACTGCCGCTCCCGGCGTGGCGTTGTGCGCTTTATGCGCTACCACTCGGACGATTGCTACGTCAGTCCTTAAGGCTCACCCATGCTTCGGTTCCAGCGCCTGGAGATTTTCACTTTAGAATAGATCGCGCGCAGCGCTAGCATGGACAACAGGATGACCAGCGAAGCTAGAAGACCCAAGCGCGAATACATCGAAGTCCCCTCGACTTTGGACACCCTTTCATCGAAGTTTGGCCATTTCGTTTTGTATAAACGGGAAACAGAAAGCTGACGGGAGCTGCGACAAAAAAACAGAGGCAAAATGTCTTTTAATCCGCCGCTGATGTGACTTCCATCGAATGGACGCGCGTGGTGATCCCAATGGAGCGGGTCAAGCCGCTCATGCAGAAACTTTCGAATTAAGCCCTTGCCGGGAGGAAAACGGCCGTGCAACACATAGCGGTGGAAGAGGTACTCGACGACAGTCCACGTCGCGCAGCCTGCCGTGAAAAAAGCTACCGCAATCCAGGGATGATTCGTCGAAAACGCAATCGCCAACACCAGTATCGCGTATAGGGTGTAGAAGGCGCTCAGCGGGTACAGGCGACGGCGAGCGAGGGCGGCCTGCTGCCGCTTGTATGCCGCGAAAGGGGCTTCCGCAGTCCTTTGCACATGCATTGAAATGAGTTCGGGTTCTGACATTGCCTTCGAAACCCTTCCTTGGATTTTTCGGATGCACTATTCAAAACTTCCGGTTACGCCCTGAAAACCGTTCATTGCCTGCTTCCACAGCCATTTCATGACACGGGCCGCGCTGTAGCAGTAAGCAACGTTGTACCCTAGCGTCGAGAAGCAATTCGGCTCGCAGCCCTTTTTCATTTCCGCGAGTTGTTTGATGTCGAACTTCTGATTGGCGACCGTGCCCCAGTCGTACGACGCGTTGTACATGGGAAAGCACGGAGCAAGAGTTCCGTTGGTGCGGATGATCAGCCAGTTCTGCCCGGCGCGGCATCCCCAGTGTTCGCCGACCCCGCGCATGAAACCCTTCATGTTCTGCAAACGCGGAATCGAATCCACCATCTTCCAGCCCTGGCGTTGCTTGTCGATGAGCCAGTCGAGAAGGTCGTCCACGACTGGAAAATCTTCCTGCCGAATGTACGTGTCGTTTTCTTGAAGATGCTTGAAGTGTCCCTGCTCCATCATCGGTGCCTCGTTGATGTGGAAGGTGATGGAGATTCCATTTTCGTGCGCGATGGTGGCGAGCTCTTTGACGTCGTCAATGTTGGTGCGGCAGATGTTGGTGTTGAAAAATACGGTGTAGCCGTACCTGTATTGCCGGCGCACGAGGTGGTCGAAGTTTGCACGCACGTCCTCAAAAGCTTTCGGAAGCCCCGGCTTTTTTTTAATCGTATCCACGGCGAAGTTGACGGTAGCGATGCCAGCGTCGGCGAGACGGTCTGTGACTTCCGGCCGCAGGAGCCGCGCGTTCGTCGCCAGGTACACCCAGAAATCTTTCTTCGCCGCGTAGTAGACCACCTTGTGAACGAAGTCTGGCCGGATCAGCGGTTCGCCGCCAGTGGGAGCAAGCACGCGGCACGGCGTCGACTCCAACCAGTCGATCGCGCGCCGCGCGGTGTCTTCCGTCATGCCTTTGATGCGGTTGTCGTAGGACCAGCAGTAGTGGCAGTCCAGATTGCATTTCCATTCGGTGAAGAGGTACGCGATGATCGGCTGAAAGTCGCCCGGCAGGACGCGTGACTTGAAATACGGAAACATCCAGCCCTTCATGGTCTTCAGTACCTTCGACGCAGGCCAGTACCGCTTGCCGGTCCGAATAACGGCATCGTGCGCGGCGATATCATCTGCATCGAGTTCGTGAAAAAGAGCCGGGTGCTGCGGGAAGACCGGCGAGGGCAGAGTAAGCGAGTTTTGAGGCTCGCGTTCCGCCCTCATCAGTGTGGGGTGGTCTGTGGGGTGGTCGGGGCGCTTCTGCAGAAGATTGTGGAGTGGCACATCCAGGCGAAATGGCTGCGTCGGCAGTGTAGGCAGAATTTGAAGCGGCTGCCGCGTTGAACTAGACATGATCCCCTCCTCGGCGGAGGTAAAGCATCTCGCTTTCCAGTTCGGGGAATCCCACAAGCCCTGCGCAGTCGTGAACCAGCAATTCCCCACGTCACGCAACGGAAAGCACTTAGGACATGTTGGCGGTCCTGAAGTGCCATAGCGAAAGCCCGACCGACCCGCGGTGTACGGCGAGCTTTTGACTTTGCTGTCAATCTTCTGTCAGCGGTGTTTCGAATGCGCGAAAGCTACCGTGCTGCATTTTATTCAGGGCCACCAAGCGTATTCCCTTCAAGCAGTTGCACTTCCCTCCTTGTACTGATGCGCTGTGGTGAACCTCCCAGGAATGGAAGAGGGAATGCAGCAACGCACCACGAGCGCCGGGCGCAAAACAGTGATCTTCGGAAGTTCCAGCGCTAGAAGGTGAACGGATGTCTGCAATGGTCAGTTATGTAGCCCCTCTCGTTCCGGCGTTTCCGGCGGGCGTCGATGTGCGCTGGGAAACCGAAATTCGCACGGTGTGGAATGAACAGGAACGCGCGAGCGAGGAACGCGAGCTGGTTTATGAAATTAGCTGGATTGCGGAGATTGGTGTGTGGCGGCGTTTTCTACGGTGCCAGCGGAAGGCGCCGAAGTAAAGATGTCATGCCCTGCGAAACACGCGCATTCTCCAACTCAGCTCGTTGCATTGTAGGAGTTGCCTTGCTTGGCGCGATGCTCTTGTGCGCCGCCCGTGTGCCGGCTCAGGAAACGAGCCAGAAGCGCGGCACGGTCAAAGGCACCGTATCGCTGGTGAACGCATCGCAGGAACCCTCGACGTCCGAGGGCCTTCTGCTGGAATGGAAGCCTCTGACCGAGGGTGCGGCTTCGTTGTCGGCGGTAACGGACGAAGCGGGCAACTACGAATTTAAAGATGTGGCGGACGGAGATTACTTGTTGCGGCTCCAGGCGGAAGGTTTCGAGCCATTCACGACGACACTCCACGTAGAAGATGGAGCGTCCATCATCCAAAATATTTCAGTAGCGTTAGCCAGGCCACGCAGAGAATCGATGTGAAGGAACAGGCCGAGCCACTCTCGGCTGATTCTTCTGGCGATTCAAAGCTCAGCGAAAAACAGCTTGCCTCTCTCCCGCTTGCCGAAGTTGTTGCCATCTTGCTAACCCGAATTTCTTGGGCAGGAAAAACGGGCGCGCAAGGCCGCTCGAGCAGGTAAATAGCCGCACTTCCCGCGCCTCCATTTGCGTGATGCGGTCAACACACAATTGCAGATCATAGAGACTCGGCGGTGGCGCTGAACTCCGTGGACGAGGCACGCTCAGCTCCAGCGTCAGTGGGCGCAGAAAAAGAGATGGTTATATTGCTATTCCAGTAAGTGATTGTTCTCATCCGCGTATTGCTTAATTGCAAAAAAGCCGGCAGCAAATGGAAGCTCAGAAAGAGCAGGTTCACACGATGCATTCCGGAAGTGGTACCCTTGATTTCGTCCCAGAAGTGAGGCCCCAGTATGCACCGCACGGTCGCACTGTCCGCGGCAAAGGCTTCTCGAAAACTCTTTCCCGTCGTGGTTCTTCTCTGCCTGGCCACTTCCGGTTGTGGTTATGGCTGCTATAGCGGCTTCTGGAACGGTAATGGAAGCGGCGTCGCATTCAGCAACAGCAACTCGTCCTGCCCTCTCACCAAAGCCACCGGCGCCGTTATCGTGCAGGTGGGTACGGTGTCCGCGCCCACCGCTGCCTCCGCTGTTTTTCTATCGCCACTCGCATCGCCGCGAGACGTCCAGCATATTTTTGTCACGCTTCGCGGCATTCAGGCCCGTCCAAGCATGATCGGAGGCGAGGACTCATATAGCTGGCAGGAACTTGCTCCTGACTTGGCGGCGCATCCTCTGCAGTTGGACCTGTTGGCCCCGTCGTCCCAGTTGGCTCTGTCTGGCAATTCTCCATCGCTGGATGTAACGGTTAGCGCAAAAGTCCCAGCCACGGTTCCTGCGGATGAATACCGCCAGCTGCGCCTCCGTCTCTTGCCTCAGGATCCAGGCCCGGATGACGTTATCCCTGAAAGAAACGCCTGCGGGAATGTTGGCTGGAACTGTATCGTTTTCGCCGATCGATCCGTGCGGCCTTTGGAATTCGCCTCTTCAAAATTCGTCGCCGCCGCCGAATTTGGCATTCCTCCAGAACATGGCACTGACACCATTTTCCGCATTCTTCCCGACGAGGTCATCTGTCTTTCGATCGCGTTCGATCCCGACTCTTCCATCTTCTTCGCATCAGACGAGGCCGTTCACGTCGGCCCCGTTTTTAGAATCGTTTCTCACTCTTCATCGCCTGCCCGAAGCGCGGAGTAGCGGCAGAAATAGGAAGACCAACACCGTTGTTTTCAGGGGTTCCGCGCTCCTTGGGTATAAACACCGTCGTGGGTCGAGAGCGCTCGTATGACCGGGCAACCTTATATATAGTGCGGTTTGCCGACTGCCGGGAGGGAAGGGTTGGCGACGACTATCGAGCTGTGGCGGAAGCCAGATTGGGCTGGGCCATCGCTTTGGCATATTCGGAAGCGAAGAGCGCACTGGCAGGGTACTGTTGGCTCAATTGGCGCAACAAATTTTGCGCGAGGGCATCCTGCTTTTCACGGCGCGCGGCAAGGGCAAGCATAATTTTGGCGAACGGCCTGAGATAACAGCCGTTGTCCGCCGTCTTGGCGATTTGCTCCATGCCAAGCTTTTTGTCGCCGTGAATTCCACCAAACCAGAGCGCGAAGCGGGAACCAGCGCTCTGCGATCCAATAATGTAATTGGCGATGCCGGTCGCGATGTACGCGTCGGCCGCCTCCGGATGCTGCGCCAGCAACCGTTTGGCATATTCGTTGGCTTCTTTCATGCGTTTCAAGGCGCTCATATGTTTCTTCTGTAGTATCGATTCCGCGTCTGATTCCATTCCGGCGGCCAGTGTCAGGGCGAAAAGAGCCTCTCCATCCCCAGGATTTGTTTTCTGGCGCTCCGTAGCAAGTTCGCGGGCGCGAGCCAGCGCTTCGCGGAAATGGCTCATACGCTCCGGATCTGGCCTGCCGTCAATCCCGTGCAGGAATCTCTTTTCGTTCAGGAAAAAGTCGCTGGTCAGTACGCCTTGAAGGTGCAGCTCCTCAAAGAGATAGCTGGCGGCCACGGCCACCTCACCGAAAGGATCCTCCGAATTGCAGGATTCCCAGCTTGCGAAAACTTCGCGTGCTTCAACGAACTTCTGCTCATAGAGGAGATCGAATCCAGCGGTGAGCTCTGGTACCGCTGTGAAGGCCGGGGAGTGGTCCGGTGTTTCCCCCGCAGAGCCGATGACCGGGCCCAAGAGCAGTGACAGCGCGAGAAAATAGGTTCGACGGAGCATTTATCTTCACCTTTCAGTTGTCTGTGTGCGGCTGGCCACCGAGCGTACTGCGGGCCAAAGAATTGGTACTAAGGTGCTACGGTCGAAGCGACTGCACTCCGTGTTGAGAAATACTTGTCCAGGCCCTCCAAAACTTCGCTTAAGCCGCTTTGTACATTGCGGTCCATAGCAGCGACCACGGCCGAGACATCCTTTCCGTTCACAGGTTCGTCGTGCGAGTAAGAACGATTCCAGACAGTGGTCCCAGTCTTGGAGTCACGCAGCTCGAAATCAAAGGCCACGCGGGCCGCCAGCCCGTTTCCGGAGATCTCCCGGAAGTCATATAGGTGTCCTCGCAGGACATAGTCCCCACGAACGTCGCTCCGCAAAGAATAGATGTGCTGGTAGCGTTCCGATAATTGGAGCTCCCGGAGCAGGACATCGTTAATCATGTCGGTTGGTGGCTGAGCCCATTTTTGATATTCGTACACGCCCATCGCCTCGCCATTGGAGGTGTAGACGATATGGTCGTCCCGATACAGGTGCGAGGTTGTGATTGAGCCGAGCAGCAGGGTGACGGGGTAAGGGGCGGGATCCGCTCCCGAAGTTCCATTGCCGGGAACAGTAAGCTGGTAAAACTTGCTTGGCCGAGCGGCGCCGCAGCCATTGAGCGTTCCGAGACATAGCATGAGCGCCGCAAATATAGTTCGGTGTTTCATTGTTGTTCTCCTGGTTTGTGTTCGCGGGGATTGGACGCACGGATTAGCGTGTAGGGACGCGTCTTGATCGTTGCGGTGAATTCTTTCAAGTTTTCCGTCACGTGCCGCATGTTGTCGAGCAATTCGTCGATATTTCCCGAGTTGACGTCGAGCGTTTGATCGAGCCGCGCGCTGACGTCGGTCATATTTGTAAGCGTGCGTCGAAGCTCGACAACGGCCTGGCGAACGTCCGCCCGGTTCTCACCGACCATGGCGTCGATGTGATTCAAGGCCTGATTAGCTTCCGCCGAGGTCTTGCGAAAATCTTCAAGGAGCGGTGGCAGTTTCTCGCTTACCGCGTTTACGTTTTTGAGAGTTGCCTTCAACTGGGGACGATTTTCTTCAATCAGGCCGCGGGCATTTGCGAGCGTGGCGGCCAGGTTCGCGCGGTTCTGCGGACCGAGCAAATCGTTCACGCGCGCAATCGTCTCCTTCACTTCCGATGCGCGATCGTTCAGGTTGCGGAGCAGTTCTTGAGCTTGGGGGTTCAAGTCATTGAGCTGTGCAGTCAGAGCATTGAAGTCAATATACTTTTGTGAGGGAAGCAAGGCTCCGCTTACGGCTCTGGGTGCTTGCGCACTGCCCGGGAAGATCTCGACGTGGTTGTCTCCCAAGGGGCTCATGCTCATGATCTTTACGCTGCTGTCAGTTTTGACGGGAAGATCAGATTGAACGCTGAAGACAACGTCCAGCCGCGCAGGGTTCTGCGGATCGAGCCGCAAGCTGTCAACACGGCCGACTTTCGGTCCGCCCGCGTAGCGCACGGTCGCGCCGGGCTCAAGTCCCCCGGCGAACGAAAAATAAGCGTGAAACTTTGTCGTAGATCGTCCAAAGGCACCGCTCATGGCAAACACAGTGCCAAACAGCACAGCCACGGCGATGAGCACGAACAAACCGACGAGCGCCTGCTCGCGTTTAGGTTGCATCACTATCCTCTCTTTCCTGCGGCACTCTGCGGATGGGGACGTTCCGCTGTGAGCATCTGCAGGTAGTCCATTTCCCCGGAAATCTCTGGTTCGGCAATCCGATCAAGAAATTGCCGGACTCTTGGTTGTGTGCTGGAGCGCATCTCTTCGGTCGTTCCGATGGCCACGATGTTGCCCTTGTCAATCAAGAGCATGCGGTCGGCAATCAAAAATGCGCTCGCGAGCTCGTGCGTGACCACGATGATCGTCATGCGAAAGGCGCGCTTCAGTTGCAGAATCAACTGGTCGATGCCTGCGGCGATAATCGGGTCCAGCCCTGCCGAAGGCTCGTCGAAAAACAGGATCTCTGGGTCCATTGCCAGCGCGCGAGCCACGGCGGCTCGTTTCTTCATGCCGCCGCTGAGCTGCGAAGGTGCGTAATACTCAAATCCTTCGAGCCCGACCTGCTGCAGTTTCAGGCGCAGCATGATTTCAATCGTGGAGTCTTCCAGGCGTGTGTGTTCTCGGAGAGGGAGGGCTACGTTTTCGCCCACGGTCATCGAGCCGAACAGGGCTCCGCCCTGGAACGACATGCCGATCTTTGTTCGGATCTCGTCCATTTCTGCCGTTGAGGCTTTCGCGAGATCTCGACCTTTGATCAGAATCTCCCCCGAGTTGGGCTTTTCCAAGCCTACGAGTGTGCGCAAAAGAGTGCTTTTCCCGGACCCGGAACCGCCCAGGATCACCAGCGTTTCGCCGCGCACGACATCGAAGCTGATGCCGTGAAGAATCTCTCGTTCTCCGTAGCTCACGCGCAGGTCGCGCAGCGAAATCACGGGTTCAAGATGAGGAACCGGAAGTATGTGGTCTGTTGTCATCGGCTACCTGAAAAAAAGAACAAGGTCGTAAAAAACAGGTCGACAACGACAACCAGAAAGATGGACATGACCACGGCTCGGGTGGTGGACCGGCCGACCTGCTCCGCCCCCGCGCCGGTCGACAGCCCTTCCAGGCACCCAACGGCTGTGATGGTGATGCCAAACATGACGCTCTTCACCAATCCCGAAGTGACATCCCTCAGGAGCAGAGAGTCGATCGAAGCCCGGACGTAACGCACGAAGGTGAAATCTGCTTGCGCGACGCCGAACAGCGATCCTCCGAGAATGCCCATGGCGTTGGCCCAGATGGTCAAGCAAGGCACCATCACCATCATGGCCAGGAACTTTGGCGCCACAAGAAAACTGACCGGGCTGATGGCCATTGTCTCTAGGGCGTCGATTTCCTCGCTAACCTTCATGGTTCCAATTTCGGCGGCGAATGCAGAACCAGAACGTCCGATGACAACGATGGCGGTGATCAAGGGACCGAGCTCCCGGGACATGGAGACAGCAACGGCTGTGGCAACGGCGCTCATCGCACCAAATTGGCGCAGTTCATAGGCCGCCTGAAGCGCAAGGATCAGGCCAATAAAGAAAGTAATCAGGGAAAGAATCGGCAAGGCACGGACGCCGACGTCCATGGCCTGTGAAATCGCTCGCTGAAGGCGCAAGGGCTTTCCGTGAAAGGGAGCCACCAAGGTGTCATAGGCAGCGCGCGCTCCAAGTGACGCAAGGGAGCCGATATAATCAAGGCCGTCGAGGGTGCTGCCGGCGATCTGAGAGACGATTTCCATGTCAGGAAGCCAATGCCTGTTCTTCGTTTTCGTGGACTTCAAAGACCTTGATGAGGCGGGAGAGTTGCAGAGTCTCGCGGGCGGCAGTGCTGAGCCCGAACAAACCGAAGCGCGAACCAAGATCGCGGGACGCTTTCAATCCCTCGACCAAGGAAGCGACTCCTGAGCTATCGATGTAACGCACTTGGCTGAGATTCACCACCACACGCGGGGTGCGATTTTCCCGGATTTCACGCAACAGCGATTGGCGTACTTCCGGGGAATTCGCAAAGTCGATATCTCCCGAGAGGTCGAAGATGGTCGTTTTGTCGTAGCGCCGGGCGAAAATCTGCATGGTGTCTTCTCCCCTAAGAAGCATTGCTCACCGGCGCCAAATACTTGACGAGTCGCAGGCGGTTCGTTGGGCCCTTGCGCGTGAACTCCACGGTGTCCATGGCCTGGTGGATCAAGTGCATTCCCAATCCGCCTGGCCGTATTTTTTCGAGTGGCCGCCCCTTCAACTTGCTCGCGTCAACCTCGGGGCCGCGGTCACAAAGTAGTATTTCGAGCCCGTGTTGGACTTCCCCTTCGTGTTGGCGCTGCGTACTTCGGAAGTACATGGCGATAGGTTTGTCGAGGCGATTGCCGTAGGAGTGCCGCACGATGTTGGTGACAGCTTCGTCGACCGCGCGAGTGATGGACCTGCACTGAACTGCCGTAAATCCCAGCGTCTCAGTCAGACGTTCCACCGCTCCACGAACTGCCGAGAGCAACCTAGGATTGCTGTATAGCGCCAGCATCAACAACAGACCTCCTCGTTGCCCGGACGTTCCTTCCTGCTCATTACTCACTGGCGGGCGAGGAAAAGTTTTCATTTGCGACATGCGCGGCCTTCTTGGCGAAGTCGTAGGTTGCCTTAAGGTTGCCGCCAAAGAACCGGACCTTGCCGTTTACATCCCGCTCCAGGAGTGACATTCCGTCCGGCCTCGTGAATTGACAATGAACCGTAATGGAGGTTGCGCCGGAAACGGTAGTCACCTGCCGGGCCTTCTCGCTGCCCGCCTTGAAGCCCCGAACCGTGCTATGAAGAACAACGAGGTCGGCGACACTCGCGGCGTTGCGGTCGCCGTCGCGATACACATGCGAAAATCCCTGTTTCTCGAGTTGGCGAATCAGGTTTTCGTACAGTGCGACCTGGAACTCCGCGGGCAGCTTGATTTCGTCAGACTGGATCATCTCAACCTGGATCGCCGCCGCCTTGATCTTGGCGGGCTCGTTTTTCCGAGCGAGCAAAGGACTCGCAACGAAAAGCAGGGTAAACGCGGACAGCCAAATACATGGGCTTGGAAAACGTTTCATTGTTTTTGCTCCTTATTGCTTGAGGTGCTGGAGGGGGCGGGAACTGCAGTTGGTTCTCCGGTAGCGGTGGTATGGGCGCCCTGTGCCACCAGCGCTTTCTTGATTGCCTCGGCGGTGCCGGCGGACATCGTGAAAATGGCGCCGTGCAGGCCCCCGTCAGCATCGCGATACTGCACGGTGAGCGTATCGATTTTTGTGCGAAATAAACTCAGGACTCGGCCGCCGCCGTAGGGCGCCGCCATGCTCATCAAGCCGATCGTTCCGCCGACGGCTCTTTGGGAGTCAGCGGCGGTGACAACGTCTTGAATGGAAGAAGCGCTTACGTCTGAGCTTGCTTTACCGTGGACAAAATGCAGGTTTCCGTTCTCAACACTCAGAGTTCCCTTTGTATTGTCTTTGATGCCTTTGAGACCCGTAAGCTGAACCGCCTTAATCGGTACTGAAGTTTCTTGGGCGTTCCCGATAGCACTTACGAGCATAGAGAAGAGCAAACTAACAACAAGATAAACCGTCCTTCTGGGGGTCATGCATGTCTCCTTGGTCATGAAATTCAATCCCTTCAGCGAACGTGCACCAGCATGAGAGAAACGTCATCGGTCGGCGGGCCCTCCCGCCAGGCAGCCACGCCATTGAGAATGCCCTGTTTCATTTCGTGCGCAGGCAGGGACGACGTTTGGCGCACGATTTCCTGGACGCCAGGGATGCCGAGCATCTCTCCGCGGGAATTGAACACTTCGGTAATCCCGTCGGTATACAGGAGGATGCGGTCGTCCGGCTGGAGCTGCACCTCCAGGGTGGTTGTGACATCGACGGCGTCAGGCAGCGCGCCCAGAATCATGCTCCGGGACTCGAGCAGCACCGGATTCTGGCCACGACGCGCGAGCATCGCCGGAGGATGGCCAGCTCCGGCAAAGACCATGCTGCGTCGATGGGTATCGATCCGGACGGCGGCCACAGTGACAAACATTCCGGAGTCGGCGATGTCCTCGATGAGGAAGCGGTTCAACTCCCCGAACATGTCGAGGAACGGCATGCCACTGCGCAAGTGCGTAGTCGTCTCGGAGTAGATTCGGTTCGCCACCAGCGCGGAACCGATGCCGTGACCGGAAACATCACATACAAGCAAGCTGAGATGCTCGTGGTCCGTCGAGTTCACCAGCGCGAAGTCGCCTCCGATCGAGTGCACGGGATGGTAGAAGGCGTCCACGCTCATGGTGTCCCAGACCAACGATCTTGGTGCGAGGCTGTTCTGCACGCGCGCGGCGAGGCGCAGATCTTCCTCGATTTCCGCCTGACGTTTTTGAAGCTCCACGTTGGCGGAGCGAAGTTCCTGCTCGGCTCGCACCTGTTCCGAGATATCCGTGAATGTCACGATTCCAAAGCGGCTGCCGGAATTCTGGAGTGTCCGGGAACTGATGATGACGGGCAAACGACCACCGCCCTTTCGAGGCAGGACAAAGGCATAACGGTTGTGACCGGCTTGGAACGCGACGTCAATCTGCTGCCTCAGAAATTCCATTTCCTGGGAGGTATAGAAGCAAGAAGGGGCAAATCCGATCAGGTCTTGCCGGGGGATGCCGGTCATATCTACAAACCGGGAGTTCGCAAAGAGAATCCGATGGTTGTCGTCGGCTATGATGACTCCCTCGTTGAGCACCTCCAGAACGGCCTCCATCTGCGTGAGCCATTCGGGATTTTGGGTCTCGATCGAATCTTTCCCCGTCACTGACATTGAGCGCCCCTGAAGCGAGAGCTTGGTAGGGTCAGCTGTGTCATGAGAACGCTATTTCTGGAGACGATATCTCCGCAGACCTTGCGGCAAGAGGCTGAAAATCAACTTTGCCAAAAGAAAATGGAGACTGCGTCGCCCTGCGGATGGGGGCCACGAGAGAACGCTGCGCCTGATCCATGAGATGTCGCCTGGCCCGGAAAAGCCGCGACTTGAATGTACCGGTTGAAACGCCAAGCAAGGCGCATGCCTCTCGGCTCGACATTTCGTCGTAGTAAGTCATCGTAAATGCCTGCCGAAGCACAGGACTCATCCTTCCCAGCACTACGTCGATCAGCTGGAAAGTTTCTTCCTCCGCGTAAACCATTTCCGGATCCGGTTGTGAGGCCGGAATCCTTTCCGTCCACGGAATGTCGTCCGTGGTGTTGGGTTCAGGAAGTGGGACCATCCAGGATAGTTTCCGTTTTCGCCGGATCATCAAGGCAGCGTTCAGCACGATGCGGGTAAACCATGTCGTAAGAGCAGACCGCCCTTCGAAGGTGCGCAAATGAAGACATGCAGAGAGCAATGCATCTTGAACCGCGTCTTCGGCATCTTCCTTATTTCGCAGGATGGCGTAGGCCATTCTGAGGAATCTGGGACGTGAGGCCAGAAGCGTCGCCTGGACTGCTTCCCACTCTTGGTCTTCCGGTCGAAGCCGGCCGAAACTGCGGGACGGGTGGCCGGCCGGCCCACACGAAGCCAGCGGTGCACTCTTTTCCAGTCTTCCCGAAAATTGCGAACGGCTCTCCGCCGCTCGAAAGCGGGCGCGGCCGCCGCAGTTCGCAGATCTCGTTGAGTAGGCCAATAGCAATCTCCGTTTCGACGCTATGCAATGAAGCATCTATGTGTCCAATGAAAGGCCTTCGCCAGAGGACTGGCCAACCGTCCTGTTTTCAACGGAAAGAGGGGCACCCTGGCTACGGCCGCACGTGGAGGAAGCCGCCGCGGCGGCCCTTCATGGCGAGGGTTTGACGGTAACGTCGAGGTCGTGACGCAAGTACAAGCGATGGAATTGCCTGCGCCGCACATTTTCTTCCTGTGCCTTCACTATCAACGACTTGCCGTGAGCGTCCGCACTTGCCTGGATGGCAGACACGTTGCAATGCAGGCTAGCGAATTTGCCTTCAGGAGTAATCGTGCGGATAGGGCTTGGTTCGGACGAGATCGGATTCGAATGTAAGGAACGTCTCAAAGCCAGATTTTCCGGGCAGGGACATGCCGCTGAAGATATTTCGACGGGGGATCTCCGCCGAACCGACTACCTGAGCATAACGAATGAACTTGCGTCAGCCATCTACACGGGCCGCGTCGAACGAGGCGTGCTGATCTGCTCCAGGGCCATCGGAGCTTCTGTGATGGCCAACAAGCACCCTGGAGTGCGGGCGGCTTTGTGTCATGACTTGAACTCGGCGCGTCACGGTGTTCAGGACGACGACATGAATCTTCTCGTGATGGGAGCAGGCGTCGTGACGCACGATCTGGCGCGCGAGTTGGCGGACACCTTTATCCAGGCCTCGTACGTTCCGCGCGAGCGGATGTTTGGCATTCCTCCGCGGCGTTTGGCGCGCGTCGTCGACTACATCCGAAACAATCTCGACAAACCACTCGCCGTTAGCGCGCTGTCCAGAATGGCGGAGATGAGCCAATCGCATTTCTCAAAGTTGTTCAAGCTCAGCACCGGCCTGGCACCGCATCAGTTTGTCCTGCAGGAGCGAATCAATCGTTCGAAGGAGCTTCTCCGTCAAGACAACGCGAAGATTGTCGACGTCGCGCTGGGCGTGGGGTTCGAGAACCAAGCGCATTTCACAACCGTGTTTGGAAATTTCGTGGGTATGACGCCCCGCCAATTTCAGCGGTCGTCGGATAACGAAGCCGGCAGGACATACGCTCCACCACTGACGGTTGCACAGAGCTGGTAGGAGCACGGCTGGTACGGTAGCAAAGGAATAAAAATGACAACCAAGGACAAGGATCGGAAGTGGATGTGGTGTTTCGTGGGGGCCTTGGTGACTTTGCCATTTTACTTCGTTCGTGAATTGATCGCTGCGTTCGCGTTGTTTGCGATTGGATTTGCCGCGATCGCCTTCGTGATTATGAGCCTGTACATGCTGCAGAAAGGCTGGGAAGTGGCAGTGGCGCATGTTGTCGATACGGAGCGTTTGGCGGAGCGGGGCCTCGAAGCCCGAAGGTCGGCGCGGTGGATGCCATGAGAAGTCGCGAGGAAGTGCTGCGCAGCATCGAGGGCGTGTCGTTTGACGTTTGCGTGATAGGCGGCGGGGCAACCGGAGCGGCTGCGCGCCGGATGCTCAACTTCGCGGCCTGAAGACCGTACTGGTCGAAGCCGGGGATTTTGCCCTGGGCCATTTGAACCGGTCGTGCACTCAACGGTGGTGCGGGCCAATGTTGTCGCAGGAGTTGAAAACTGGAAGCAGGAACTCGAAAGAACGTGCGAACAGCATGCCGGTAGACTTGGCGCTTGAATTGGGCATTCGTGAACCAGATTTGACAACGTGACTCGCGCAGGCGCGTGTTTGGTTCAGGAAGCGGACAAGCGGCGCTTTGGTAGGCGCTGGCTTAGTGCGGTGAATGAACCCCGAAGGATACGAACAAACAGGAGTGAGATCGATGCGGCTGGGAATGATCGGTTTGGGAAGAATGGGAGCCAACATGGTGCGCCGGCTGCAAAGAGCCGGACACCAGTGTGTGGCGTTCGACCGTAATGCAGAGTCTGTCAAGCAAGTCGCCAGCGAAGGCGCGACCGCCGCCACTTCGCTCGATGACCTAGTGAGGAAGCTCGAAAGCCCTCGGGTCGTGTGGCTGATGGTTCCGGCGGCGGTGGTGGACACCACCCTGCATGAGTTGGCGGGAAAACTGGAAGCCGGCGACATCGTCATCGATGGCGGCAATTCCTACTACATCGATGACATTCGCCGCGCGAAAGAACTCGCCACGAAGGGTTTGCACTACGTGGATGTGGGCACAAGCGGAGGCGTGTGGGGGCTCGAGCGCGGCTATTGCCAAATGATCGGTGGCGAAAAGCAGGTTGTCGAACATCTTGATCCGATCTTCAAAACGCTCGCGCCAGGGCGTGGTGATATTCCTCGCACACCGGGGCGGGAGAGAGTCCCGGGAACGGCCGAAGAAGGCTATCTGCACTGCGGCCCTTCGGGAGCCGGCCACTTCGTGAAGATGGTGCACAACGGAATTGAGTATGCATTGATGGCTGCCTATGCGGAGGGGCTCAACATCCTCAAGCATGCCAACGCGGGCAGCGGAACTCGCGAAGTGGATGCCGAAACAACGCCGCTACGCAATCCGGAGAACTACCGCTACGACTTTCCTCTGGCCGATGTGACCGAAGTGTGGAGGCGAGGCAGTGTGGTGGCCAGTTGGCTGCTTGACTTGACGGCGATTTCTCTGCTGGAGCAGCCATCCCTTGAGAGATTTTCCGGAAGGGTATCGGATTCCGGGGAGGGACGCTGGACGATCCTTGCAGCCATCGAATCGACGGCGCCGGCACCTGTGCTCACGGCATCGCTCTTTCAGCGCTTTGTCTCGCGCGGGGAAGACGATTTTGCGGCGAAGCTTCTGTCCGCGATGCGATTTCAGTTTGGCGGGCACCTGGAGAAGTCCGCGGCCGCCAAGTGAATGGCCTGGGACAGGAGATGAAATGTCAGATCGGACGAATATGACGGAAGGTTTCGACGAGCAAGGACAGCAGGCGAGCCCCTGCGTGATGGTGATTTTCGGAGCTGGTGGCGACCTGACGAAGCGCAAGCTGATTCCCGCGTTGTGTAATTTGGCCAAAGACCGGCTGCTCTCGCCGCATTTCGCGGTGATTGGCTTCTCCTCCCATTCCATGACAACGGAGGCTTTTCGGGCGCAGCTCAGCAAGGACATCAAGGAGTTCGCGACCGAGCCCGTCAATGACAAGATTTGGGATTGGTTTCTGGAACGAACCTACTACGTGCAGGGAGATTTCCAGGATTCCACCGCATACGAAAGACTGCGGGCCCAGATTACGGCAGTGGAAAAGGTCCACTCCACGCAAGGGAACCGGTTCTACTATCTGGCGGTGTCGCCAAAGTTTTTTGCCCCTGTGGCGAAGCAGCTGGACCAGGCCGGACTGACGCAGGAGTCGGACGGCAAATGGGCCAGGGTCATCGTGGAAAAGCCGTTCGGAAGAGATCTGAATTCCGCGAAAGAGCTCAACCGCGAGCTCAAGCAGATTCTGAATGAAGAACAGATCTACCGCATCGATCACTATCTGGGCAAAGAGACCGTGCAAAACCTCATGGTTTTCCGGTTCGCGAACAGCGTCGCCGAGCCTTTGTGGAACCGGAACTTCATCGATAACGTGCAGATTACCGCAGCCGAAACTGTGGGCGTGGAACAGCGGGGTGGTTACTATGACACGGTCGGCGCTTTGCGCGATATGGTGCCCAATCATCTCTTTCAGTTGCTGTCACTGACGGCGATGGAGCCGCCGATTTCGTTCGATGCGGATGCCGTGCGCGACAAGCAGGCGGAAATACTGCATGCGGTCCAGATTCCCAACCCGGAGGACGTAGACACCGTTGCCGTGCGCGGACAATACGGCGAGGGAGTTCCCGGAGAAGAACGATCGCTGGCTTATCGCAACGAAGCCAAGGTTTCGCCGGCATCGATCACCGACACTTTTGCTGCATTGAAGCTGCAGATCGACAATTGGCGCTGGTCCGGGGTGCCTTTCTACTTGCGGACGGGAAAACGCCTGCGGCGGCGTGCGACAGAGATTGCCATTCAGTTTAAGCGTTCTCCCTTTGTACTGTTTCGAAAGACGAAGATCGCCGATCTTCAGACCAACCGGCTGGTCATTCACATTCAGCCGGATGAAGGAATTACATTGCGATTTGGGGCCAAGGTCCCAGGACCGATCATGCGGCTCGGCCTGGTGAACATGGAGTTTGACTATACGCGCGACTTCGGGCGGTCCCACAGTACCGGATATGAGCGACTCATGTATGACTGCATGATGGGTGATGCCACTTTGTTCCAGCGCGCAGATATGGTCGAGGCGGGTTGGAAGGTCATCCAGCCAGTGCTGGACGTGTGGAAGACTCTGCCATCCGAACGCTTTCCGAACTACGCCGCGGGATCGTGGGGTCCGGCAGATGCCGACAAGTTGCTGGCGCGTGATGGGCGCGCATGGCGAACCATCGAAGAAGATCATTTGTCGTCTGAGGCCAGCGAGGTTCCTGCGATCGTGGGGAGAGCGACTGCCGGTGTGCACTGACACGATGGCGAACAATCGGGAAGTCACGATCTTGCCGAATGCCAATGCCATTGCACATACCGCCGCTGCGGAATTTTTGGAGGCCGCGCGAGTGGCGGTCCAAGAAAGGGAATCGTTCTGCGTTGCGCTCGCGGGCGGTTCCACGCCGAAAGCGCTGTACGGGTTACTGTCGAGCAACCCCTTGCTGCAGGCGTTAGTGCCCTGGAGCAAGATTCAGTGGTTTTTCGGCGATGAACGGCACGTGCGTCCGGACGACGCGGAAAGCAATTTTCGAATGGCCTCGGAAGCGATGCTCGCTAAATCACCAGTGGATCCAAACCAGATACATCGCATCAAGGGTGAGAAAAGGAATGCAGCGGAGGCGGCTGAGGAATACGAGGAGGAGTTGCGCGTGAGTTTCAGGTTGGAAGCGGACCAACTGCCCCGTTTCGACCTCGTACTCCTCGGGCTGGGCGCGGAAGGGCACACAGCTTCGCTCTTTCCAGGCACAAAGGCATTGAAGGAAGAACGTCGTCTGGTCGTCAGCAACTGGGTGGGCAAGTTGTATACGGATCGAATTACGTTGACGCCCCCGGTCCTGAACAACGCGGCACGGGTCATCTTCATGGTGCATGGTGCGGAAAAGGCGCCTGCGCTCAAGGCCGTGCTCGAGGGGCCGTACGAGCCGGCGCAACTTCCCGCTCAGTTGATCCAACCGAACAAGGGCAGAGTGGTGTGGCTCGCAGACCCGTCTGCGGCCGGCATGCTTACCCCAAAAGTGAAGCGAGCAGTATAGGAGAAAATCATGGCTACAAGTGTACGCACTACAATCCAAGCTCACCTCGGCGCCCGTGCCGAGGCTTTGCTCGGATTCAATTCACCAAAGATTGCCAAGGAAAGGCTCCATCTTCCCGGGCCCGACTTTATCGACCGCGTTTGGGCCGGGTCCGACCGGAACATTCGGGTTCTGACGAACCTGCAGAGGCTGTTCGAACATGGCCGGCTGGGCCGGACCGGATACGTGTCGATACTGCCTGTGGACCAGGGGATCGAACACGCGGCGGGAGCTAGTTTTGCAAAAAACCCGGACTACTTCGACGCGGAAAACATCGTAAAGCTGGCCATTGAAGGCGGATGCAACGCCGTAGCTTCGACCTATGGCGTTCTGGGAGCGGTGGCGCGCAAGTATGCACACAAGATCCCCTTCATTGTGAAGATCAACCACAACGAATTGCTGACCTATCCCAACAAGTTCGACCAAATTCTTTTTGGAACCGTGAAGGAAGCCTACGAAATGGGCGCCGCGGCAGTGGGGGCAACGATTTACTTCGGCTCGGAGCAAAGCGATCGGCAGATCGTCGAGGTTAGCAGGGCATTCGCGCACGCGCATGAGCTGGGCATGGCCACGGTTTTGTGGTGCTATCTTCGCAACAACGCCTTCAAGAAAGACAAGGACTATCACGTCTCGGCGGATCTGACGGGCCAGGCCAATCATTTGGGCGTGACCATCGAGGCGGACATCATCAAGCAAAAGCTGCCCGAGAATAACGGCGGCTATCAGGCGCTCAACATCGGCGATTCGAGCTACGGCAAATTCGACAAGCGCATTTACTCGGATCTCTCGAGCGACCACCCCATCGATCTCTGCCGCTACCAGGTAGCAAATTGCTATATGGGACGGGCAGGTCTGATCAACAGTGGAGGCGCGTCAGGCGCTAATGATTTCGAGGAAGCGGTTGTCACGGCGGTGATCAACAAACGGGCAGGTGGCACCGGGCTGATCTCCGGCCGAAAAGCATTTCAACGGCCGCTACCGGAAGGCATTCAGCTGTTGAATACAATTCAGGACGTCTACTTGAGTCCAGAAGTGACCATCGCTTAGCATTCAACGCACACTGCGAAACGAAGCAGTCTTGCTCAAGAACACGCCACACACTCGTGTTGTTTCAAGAGTCCTCACTGCGAAATAAAACCGCTGCCAACGTATCTACGTGAGTCGGTTTAGGTCCGAGCCGGTCTAAATGGAGTTTCGTTGGGAGATCTTGACAGAATACGGTTGAGCACGACGAAGGAATCTCCAACGGACATTTTGGCCACCTGGGCTGAGTGGCCGATGTTGATGCATTCGGTGCGAACTGCGGTCGCAGCGGTGGCTTCGTTGCTGGTCGCGCGTGTTTTTCGGTTGCCCGAGATATATTGGTCGGCGATTTCAACACTGGTTATTACGCAGTCGTCTCTGGGTGCTGCACTCAAAGTCTCGTGGCAGCGTTTTGTGGGAACGCTGCTTGGAGCAATCGTGGGCGGAATTGTGGCCAGCTATTTCGGACCAGAGATAGCAATATTTGGTATTACTGTGCTCATGTTGGGCTTACTTTGCGCACTTACACGGTCGGATCGGAGCGCCTATCGCTTCGGTGGAATCACGCTCGTGATTGTTATGTTAGTGCCGAGGACGGGTCCGGCCTGGCGGATTGCTTTTGATCGGTTTGCGGAGACGTCCATCGGAATCGGCGTAGCGCTGCTCTTGACAGTATTGTGGCCGGATAGGGAAGTCCCCGCGGGTGGAAAAACGTGATGTTCGAGTCTTGCGGATGAGACCGGCGTTCAGCGCAAGCTTGCACCGTCACCGCCCTCGCCCGTACTTCTGCTTCGCACCTCCGGGGAGAAAACCCGAACCGGTTCCTTTGCGGCCTCGGAGGCCGATGCCAGCAATCGCTTGGCATTTTCGCAAGGGTCTCCCTGACCGAATATGGCGCTGCCTGCGACCAAGATCTCAGCGCCAGCACGCACAATGTCCGCTACCGTGCCATGATGCACCCCGCCGTCTACTTCAATGCGAAACTGCAACCCGCGAGACTCTCGGATTTTCGAGAGCAACTCGATTTTCTTCAGCGAAGAATGAATAAAGGATTGGCCGCCGAATCCCGGGTTCACGCTCATGACAAGAACATGATGAACCAAAGGCAGGACCTCGTCGAGGGCGGGAACCGGGGTTGCAGGGTTTATGACCACTCCGGGCTTACATCCGTGCGCTGCGATCAGATGAAGGGTGCGATCGAGATGGACGCAAGCTTCCTGGTGGACGGAGATCCAATCGGCGCCGGCTTCGGCAAACGCCGGAATGAATTCATCCGGCCGTTCAATCATGAGATGACAATCGAGCGGGGCCCTGGAGACCTTGCGAAGAGAGGCGACGACCGGAGGCCCGATCGTGATGTTGGGTACGAAGTGGCCATCCATGACGTCCACGTGAAGAACGGTTGCTCCGCCCTCCAAGGAAGCCAGTGCTTCTGCACCTAGGCGAGCGAAATCAGCGGAAAGAATAGAGGGGGCAAGTTCGATCATAGGAAGGCCTCATAGGAATCTCATCGAGCAACTACACTCGTGTAAGTCTCTCTAGGACAAGCGTCAACAGATTCAAGTCGCGACTTTGGCATGATCCGCTTCGACGTGTGCGATTTTTTGGATGAGGCGATGGCCGATCTTTTCTCCGCGGAGGCAGCCCACGGGCCGCGGATCGTCTTTGCTCTGGACAACCGGCAACCAGGAGATGCCGTGATCAAGCATGGTGGCGGATGCCACCAGAGTCGAATCCTCAAGAGACACATACACGGGATTCCCGAGCAGAAGGTCACTCAGCTTGCGCTGGCTGACATCTCCGCGCGTCTCCGTCGGAGTGACAGCGATGCGAGCTACGATGGAATAGAGGTCATCACGGTCCAGAGTTCCCCACAAACGTTGATTCTCGTCGAGAATTAGAAGCTCGCCGGTAGCACTTTCATTGAGGGCCCTTAAGGCGTCAGCAAGCGTGACGTCTTTATCAAGGGACTCGGCAGAGAGCGGGTCGAGGAGCGACGCGAGTGGCTCGCCGTCCAGAAACGACTTGGCCAGCGGCATACGACGCCAGAAATCGCCCGAGCGGCGAGTCACCGCGCGGGACAGCAGATCGCGCAGCGGTGCGAAGGAGCCCGCCAGCTGCGAGAAGAGCGCGCTGCCAATCTGCACGAGACGAGCGACCGTCCGGGCCCGGATACTCGTACCATGCGGGCGGTTCCCCAAAAGGGCCGCCTCTCCGAAAAAGTCGCCCTTGCCCAAGATCGCGACAACTTTGCCTTCCGGGGCTTGTTCCGTCATCTGCAGAACCTCCACCTCGCCTTCTTCGATGACGCTGAAGGTCCGTGCCAGCTCCCCTTGCCGTTGGACAAAATCACCAGGCCGATAATAGGCGTGGGTAAGGCGTTCGGCCCCATCCGTGTTAAGGAAACTCAGATCGCGCGGGAAGACTACGTCCCATGCCCAATCGAAGCCAACCTTAACCCTGCGGGACCATGTCGGCAGCTTGAAAAGGTAGACACCGCGCCACAGAAACCATGCCAGAAAGCCCGAGATGCGCACCCCTAGCATTTCCGCGACAGCCTGGTAACCACCGATGGAACAGAGCTGCCCAAGCGCTTTGAAGCGGAACGGTTCGGTGGCCTCGCCTTTCAGAATTCGCACGAGATTCAGTGCGGCTTGGCGACCTTGGCGTTCAGCGAATTGACCTGTAGAGGGCGACGGCTTGTCGTCGAAGGCGTTGATGATGTGCGCACAATCGCCGATGGCCCACGCGTTTGTTTGTCCTTCCACTCGCATTTCCGGCGAAGTGCGGATGCGACCTCGCTCTTTTGGAACATCGAGGTGTTGAACCAGAGAAGATATTGCCGTCCCGATTGTGCAGACGACCGTGGCCCCCGGCACCATCCGTCCATCGCGGAGTTGAATTCCCTCATGCGTTGCTGCAACCGCACGGGTATTCAGCAGCATGGTGATGCCGGCCTTCTCCATCTTCTTCCTTGCGAATTCCCTCAGCTTCGGCGCTACTTCCGGCAAGATCTGGTCCTGGGAATGGACCAGCGTGACAACCACATCGTCTTTGCGAAAATTCCGGTAAAAGCGGGTGCTGCTGCGAACGAGTTCATTGATTTCTCCGGCCACCTCTGTGCCGCTGAAGCCTGCTCCCACGATGATGAAACTCAGATGCCAGCGCCGGCGATCGGGATCACTCGCGGCCTCGGCATATTCCATCTGACGGACGATATGCTGGCGCAGGTCAATGGCATCGCGCATAACCTTGAAGGCAAACGCGTGGTCACTCATTCCGGGGATGATTCCCAGGTTGCTTTCCGCACCGCAGGCAATCACGACATGGTCGTAGTGCAGGCGGGCCAGCTCGCCGTTTCCATCCTCAAATTCAATCTCAGAAGACGAAAGGTCTATCCTCTGTACGCGTTCGGTGCGGCAGCCGACCCCAGGGAGCATTTGACGCAAAGGGGCGGCGGCCGCGTCCGCATTAATGGACGCTCCGGCAACATCCGCCAGAAGAGGATGAAACACCATATGGTTTTCGCGGCTGAACAGAAGAATCTCACACTCGGAATCGCGCAGCTTCCTGCGAAGAGTTTTCGCGAACTGTACTGCCGCAAATCCTCCACCGACGATGACTACCCTCATGGCCTCCACTCTTCGCTCCTGGTACAGGGATGCGACCGAAATTCCTTGCTCCCGCCCGCTCCTCGGTCACGGCAAGGACGGAAAAGATATTTCGACGCTCTAGTTCAGAATAGGAAGCAGGAAATTCTGCGTATATCGGAAACCTGTGAACTCTATTCGAAACGACTGACGCAATTGCTTCGAGCGCGAAACCGATTGTGTCCCGCACTCCCGGCTGGAGTTCAGTCCTGCCAATTGTCTCCACGTGGTGCGATGCCGAGCCGCTTCATCGTGTAAAACAGCGTGGTGCGCTTCAAGCCGAGTCTCGCGGCCCCCCCGCGGACCAAGTAAGCATTGGTATGCCAGGGGAGTTATCATGGCCTCCCCAATCCCGGAGCACGGCCGACCGTGCGCTCGAGCTCTGCCCGCGCTAGCAAATATCCAAGGCTGGCCTGTAAGAGCTCCGCCTTCGCCTTGTAGTTCGCGGCTGTGGCGTGCCTTACATCAGCAACCAGAACTACGCCCTGTGTTGCCTGATTGGTCGCCAGGCGTTCGCTTTCCTGGCGGAGTTGCGCGACCTGCGTCGCAACCTTGACCATGCTCTTGGTGCGTTCGAGCTTGTTGTAGCTACGTTCAATCGACACGGCGACCCCTTCCTTCAAGCGCTCGAGGTTTTGTTCGGCTTCCGCAAGCTGCGTCGCATGCTCGCGTACGGCAGCCCGGCGCTTCCCGGAATCCCAAAGGGTGTAGCTCACGTTTATCCCGACCGTCCCGAAGTTGCGGACGAGGAAGGGCACACCGTCCTGGTAGCTGTGGCGCGCAAATGCCGTGATGTCGGGAATGTACGCCGTCTTAGCGGCTGCCACGCCAGCCCGTGCCTTCGCGACCGCCTCCTCCGCAGAGTGGATCTCCGGGTTTTCGTCCCAGGCCATTTTCACGTACTCGGCTTTTGTCAGAGTCTCGAAGTTTGTCGCGACCTCGGGTTCCAGCTCCAATTTTGTGTCCAGAGGAAGTCCCAGCAGATCGTTCAGCTCCACCATGTAGTCCTCGATTTGGAGTTCCGCGGTGAGGACGGACTGCTGTCCCTGGAGGAGCTCCGCCCGACTCTGGATCTCCGCGACCTCAAGGGCACTTCCATTGCGGATGTCGTTTTCATTTTCACGCAGAGATTCCGTCGCGAAGGATGTCTCCTGCTCCGCGGCCTTCTTCTCGAGTTGTGTGACGAGGATGCCGAAGTAGAGCGCGTGCACTTCGAGCGCGATTTCATTCTCAGCATTCTTCAGCTCGTCCCGCGAATTAGCGACTTCCGCTGCTGCAATGCGATTCTCCTGATGGATACGCAGCAACTGCGTCAGAGGCTGCGTAATCATCGTGCCGCTGGAATAGAGCGTCTGCTTGCCCTGCGGCAACGTGGTGCTCTGCCCGGGAATGGGAACTCCTGCCGCTGTCCCCAGGGCTCCGGCAGGAATCGTAAAATTCTGCAGTTCGCTGATGTGCAGGGCGTTCGATTGGTTGGTTATCGTTGGGAAGTAAGAGGAGCGCGCACCCTCTTTCCTGTGCTCGTTCTCCTGGACCTTGAAGCGCGCAATCTTGAGGGTGCGGTTCTGTTCCACCGCCAGGCGGACCGCTTCCTCGAGTCTGAGACGCCGGACTTCAGCTCTCAAAGCTGGAGCGGCACAAAGGAGTAGAACTCCTGCGGCTGCCGATATACGGAGAGAGTTTCCAAGAATCATTGCATTCTCCTTAAGTCTTGATAGCTAGGTTTTACCGGGTGCATGAGCAACATGATCAGCAGAAAAGCTGCCGCAACGCCGGCGATGAGAACAAAGCCGTCCGCGATGGCCAGCGTGTAAGCCTGCGCGTGCACCTGTTGGCCTAAGAGCGCGCCTGCGCGCGCCTGCGCTTCTTCCTGTCCTGACGAACCGGGTAGCATGCCGAGGCCAACGCTTCGCAGCTGTTCGTCCGTGAGCCAGTTGCCGATCTGCACGTGAAGGCCGAGCATGTTGGAATGAAACTGTTCGCGGACTGAGAGAAAACGGTTCATGATGGAGACGCCGACTTGGCCGCCAAAAATGCGAAAAGTGTGCATAAATCCGGAAAGTGTAGCGGCAGCAGCGGCGCTATTGAGAGCGCCCTTTTCTAGCCCCACCAGAACGATACTGCTTACGAGTCCGACGTAGGCGCCGGCGAGCCCGGTGGCCAGTATGAGTTCCAGCGCCGCGAAGCTGGTTCCCGCCCAGGACGAATCGAGATGCGCACAAACCAGGGAACCCATGGCCACCATGGTAAGGCTTGCAGCCAGGATGAGCCGCGAGTTGGTAAAGATGATCGCGGCTGCTACCAGCCACACGACGGCAAACTGGGGCACGGCAACCCAAGCGAGAGCGTGGCCGGTTTCAACTGCTCGATATCTTTGGATGTTGCCGAGAAAACCAGGAATGAGAATGATGCTGGCCAGGTGAACGAACTTGAAGACGAAAATCGACATCGCAAGGATGACGAAGTTCCTGGATTTCACGAAAGAGAGATCTACAAGCGGGTTCGGCTGCAAATATCTCCTAACGCACGTGGCCGCGAGTAAAAAGAGTCCGGCAGCGGACATTGCAACGATCACCCCGGAATGGAACCAATCGAGACGTTCCCCCTGATCGAGCGCGCCGAAGAGCAGGCTGAGGCTCAAGCTGAAATAGGCAAATCCGCGCCAACTTGGAGCGGGGCCTGACGGGCTGCGGCGGGGAATGCCGTAATACACGCAAATCAACATCAAGGGCGTGACGACAGCAGCGTGCCAAAAGATCCAGTGCCACGAGAGGTGGTCGGCATACCAGCCCTGGAGTGCGGCTGCGAAATTACTCGTAAAAATGATGTCCGCCGCGTAAGCCGCGATCCCGAAAATGATCAGGCGTTTCGGGAGCGACGTCAGAACGAAGGTCATGGTGAGTGAATAAAAAGTCCCGGAGGCCATCCCGGCCAACACTTCCAGCGCCAGCATGACCCAGAAATTCGGTGAAAACGGCAGGAGAATGGAAGTGATCATGAAAATGGAGGCCGCGAAAAGCAGGATGCGACGGGGGCCAAGCCTGGCGCTCACAAACACGCAGAAAACGCCGCTGAACATCATGGCCATGTTCAGTGCCGTCGGCAGCCAGGATGCTTGGTCGAAACTGATTCCGATGGCCCCGCGCAGATCCGCAAGACCAACACTGAGGAGGCGGCTGTTCATGGTCGCGATGCTCGCGCCCAGAAACACCCCGAGGACTCCAACGTATGGGTTTGTTGCAATCTGCTTCAGCGCCTTGGGCGGCGATGCGGGTACGGCGAGTTGGGGAGTAGCGGTTGTCACTGGTTTTGCTCCGGAATTACTCTTTGGCCCCGCTCGTGCGAACCTTGACAATCACCGATAGCCCAGGCCGCAAGCGCTGCGCGGTGGGCTGCCCCGGGTCGAACACGATTTTTACAGGGACGCGCTGCACGATTTTCGTGAAGTTGCCGGTGGCGTTGTCGGGCGGCAGCAAGGCGAATTGCGAACCACTCGCAGGTGCAACTTGGACCAGCTTGCCTTTCAGCCGCACGCCGGGAAAGGCATCCACCGAAATCTCTGCCGGAGCGCCGGGGTGCATGTGCCTCACCTGGGTCTCTCTATAATTTGCCTGCACCCACACATCTGCCTGGACCAGCGAGAGCACTTGGGTTCCCGGACTGACCATCTGACCTGGGCGGACCTTCCGTTCACCGACGACGCCATTCTCAGGCGCGAAGATACGTGTGTAGTCGAGATTGGTTCTCGCGGCGTCTAGGGAACCTTGCTTTCCATGCAGGTCGGCGATGAGTTGTCCATCGCGCGAATCGAGCACGGCGCGCGCCCTCGTTTCGGCAATAACGGCAGTTTGGTTGTTGGCGAGACCGGCCTTGGCTTGTTCCAAGTCCGCTTGGCGCGCCAATTCCAGAGCACGGAATCGCTGTTCGTCCGCGACGGCTTGCTCAAGACGCTGGTGAGTGGCTGATTGCGTCGCTATCAGCGCTTCCTGGCGAGCGCGTTCCGCGATGGTTCGATCCAAGTCAGCCTTGGTTGCTTCGATCGCTGCTTGCGCCGCGGAAATCTGCGCCTTGGCAAGGTCGATCCCTGTTCTTGCACGGTCGATTTTTGCATCCTGGAGGTCTTTCTGTCGGCGATTGTCCTCGATTGCCGCCTTGGCTGCTTCAACGGCTGCTTCAGCCTGTACCACTTGCGCACGAAAATCATCGTCCCGCAATTGCACAAGGAGGTCCCCAGCCTTCACGGCCTGGTAGTCATCCACGAGAACCTTGGCGACGACGCCGGACACTTTTGTGCTAAGTGGCGTGAGGTCAGCTCGCACGTAGGCATCGTCGGTTTCTTGCTCGGCACTTTCGCTCGCCCAACTGTTCCAGTTGCCAATGATGATCACCAGGATTGCGGCGGCCATTAAAAGAATTATTGCGGGGACCATGTACGGCTTCAGCTTTGCAAATTGCATTTTCAACTCCTTCAAAATCGCCATGACTTTTGCGGTTATAACGACTCTCTGGTATGAGAATGGCCTCCCCATACGGCGGGGAGCCAAACCAGGAGGTTCGTTCGAACCTGCCCACGGTTCAAGTCCAAGACGATGCGGCGACCTTCTGCTTCTGATCCAAACAGTGTTTTCAACTCGACTACATTTTCCGCGTCCATTCGACCGCTCAGCGTAAACACCACCTCTCCGTTCACTGCTCTCTGAATCTTCAGCATCTACCCTCTCTTGAAAATTCTTTACCTTCCGCCGCAGGCTATCGCTCGTTATAGGCCTGCATACTGGCAATCACAGCTCCAACCGTAATTGCTGAAAATAAATCAGTTAATAGATAGGCCAACGGTGGTGCTTCGCCAATTGGCGAAATTTGGTACAACGCTCCTCTGAAGTCTTCGCGAGCCAGGATTCGCGCGGGCTAGTTGTTCAGAGAGGGTTCGACAGGGAGCGATTCTTGTCGATCTTCGGAGACCCAATGTTCAGCTCAGAAGTAGAAATGCCTGGCAGGTGGTGCTCGGGCGGAAACGCTTGAGTAAAATCGCAAAAAAACTCCAGCTTCACAGCAAATTGCATGATGCGCTCTGGCTAGGACTTCACCGCCAGTCGGTGACACATACCGTGGTCCAGACGTTGAGCATTCGAAACGCCCATGGAGAATCCAAGCAGGGCCCCTCGAATTCCTCAGCCTAGCTCACTTCGCTGGGAAGTGGTGCATGCGTCGTACCGCGTTGGGTTCGTCCATAGATACCGAGAGCCGGTATTAGCCTCGGTGGATTTAGCCTGGGGATGGCGCCACCGGATTGACGAGAGTGTCAAGCCGATGACGCTAACTCAATCCTCTGGAGTGGGTTCAGCGCGGAAGTCGGCGCGGAAGTGGCCCGGTTGCAACGCGATTACGCCACAAATCAAAAACGAATTGATTGGCTTGGGATGTGCATATGCAGCGACCGGGGATGACTCCCGCTCGTCTGCACCTCGTGCAGCCAAAGAATCGCGACCCATTCGATGGGCCGGAGATTAACTAGAAGCAGGAAGGCCGAAAGCCTGAGAAGAAGGGCATCGGAGAGACGTGGAGAAACTTGATGCATAGCGAGAGTGGAAAACACCACAGGCCGCAGGCGAAAAGTTTGTCCCGCTTCGCGGGAGTACTGGTCTTGTTGGCGGGGATACTTCTCGCTGCAGGGTTGTGTGTGGCGAGTCCGCATGACAATCCCGTTCCTAACATCTTTAAACCGGAGTCCACGCCTGCCGACTGGGTCTTTCATTTGTCGGCGTTTGTTCTCGCCATCACTGGCGTCATCTTTGTGATCGTTTTCAGCTTGCTGGTATATGTCGTAACAAAGTTCCGCCGGCGTAGCGGCGACGATGGTCGCGAGCCTCCGCAAGTGTACGGCAGCAATCAAATAGAGCTCTCGTGGACGGTGATTCCGATCCTCATCGTTTTGGTGCTGTTTCTTGCCACCGCGCGCGTTCTCCACCAGGTCCAGGATGCCCCCAAGCCTCCAACGGCAGTGGAGGTTACCGCCATTGGCCATCAGTTCTGGTGGGAATATCGATATCCCGCTCTGGGTGTGGTCACAGCGAACGAACTGCACGTTCCCGTGAGCGACCCGGCCCACCCCACGCCCACATTCTTTAAGTTGCTTTCCGCCGACACGGACCACAGCTTCTGGGTTCCTCAACTCGCGGGTAAGACCGACTTGATTCCGAATCGCGTAAACGAGATGTGGATCGACCCGCATCACGAGGGTATCTACGTGGGCCAATGCGCGCAGTACTGCGGCACGCAGCACGCCAAGATGCTTTTGTGGGTATCAGTGGACAGCCCCGAAGACTTTGACGCGTGGATCCGTGCGCAAAAGCAGCCGGCCAAACACGATGAAAAAGAACTCGTCGGCAAGCGCGTTTTCGAAACAACAGCGTGCATGAACTGTCACGCAATCGCCGGGACAGTCGCGACGGGGCGATTCGGTCCAGACCTGACGCACCTGATGAGCCGCCGAACGATCGCGGCCGGCGCGGCGCAGAACACGCCGGAGAAGCTTCGCTTGTGGATTCAGAACCCGGAAGCCATCAAACCGGGCTCACTTATGCCGGCCATGCAATTAAACGACGCCGATTTGGACGCGCTCGTGCGTTATCTCGAAACACTCCGGTAGTCGAAGGATTTGGGGGACGACCTATGTCATCAGATGTGATGGCCATTCAAAGCGCCGAAGCAACGGGCCGGCCATGGGTCGAAGTGCTGCACGAGTGGGTGACCACCGTCGATCACAAGCGCCTGGGGATCATGTACATCCTCTATGCATTGATCTTCCTCGTCATCGGCGGAGTCGAAGCCGCCATCATCCGCATTCAGTTGATGCGCCCGAACAACGACTTTGTTTCCCCGCAGGTTTTCAACCGCATGTTTACCATGCATGGAACGACCATGATTTTCTTCGTGGCCATTCCTGTCCTGTTTGGGTTTGCGAACTACCTGATCCCGTTGATGATCGGCGCGCGCGACATGGCGTTCCCGCGCCTGAACGCTTTCAGTTTCTGGCTGACAGCGCTGGGCGGATTTGTACTCTACTTCAGTTTTCTAGGTGGAAGCGGTCTGTATGGCGCCGGCAACGCACCGGACATTGGATGGTGGGCCTATGCACCTCTCACCGCGAAGGCGTTTTCGCCAGGCCATAGTTCGGACTACTGGACGATTGCAGTGCTGGTTGCAGGATTTGGCAGTATCGGCACTGCTATTAATCTAATCTCCACAATTCTTTGCATGCGCTGCCCCGGGATGAGCCTTGGCCGTATGCCTCTGCTGGCGTGGCTGAACTTTGTGATGTCCGGAATGATTTTGATCGCCATTACGCCGTTGTCGGCAGCTCAGATCATGTTGCTCGTGGACCGTTACCTGGGGAGCCATTTCTTCGATACGCAGGCGGGTGGGTCCGCCGCACTCTGGATGCATTTCTTTTGGATATTCGGGCATCCCGAAGTGTACATCTTGATTCTTCCTTGCTTTGCTTTTATGTCGGAAATCATTCCGGTGTTTTCCCGGAAGCCCATTTTCGGGTACCCCGTCATGGTGGCGGCGAGCGTATGCATCGGGTTCGTAAGCATGAGCGTGTGGGCCCACCATTTGTTCACCATCGGGATGAGCGCTTACGCCAACAGCTTTTTCACCATCACTACACTGGCTGTGGGTGTCCCCACGGGAATCAAGATCTTCAACTGGCTCGGCACCTTGTGGGGTGGAAAGATTCAATTCAAAGTGGCGATGCTGTTCTGCATCGGGTTTCTGTTTCAGTTTTTGATCGCCGGTCTCACGGGCATCATGCTCGGCAGTGCTGCTTTTGCTTCGCAGCTTAGCCTCTCGTACTTTGTGGTGGCGCACTTCCACTATGTGATCGTGGGCGGAATCCTCTTTGCGCTTTTCGCGGCATTTTATTACTGGTACCCCAAAATCACGGGAAGAATGCTGAACGAAACGCTTGGCAAACTGCATTTCTGGCTCTTCGTTCTCGGATTTCACATGACGTTTGACCTGATGCACGTTCCGGGATTGCTCGGCATGCCGCGCCGCATCTACACCTACGAGCCACGTCCCGGTTGGGGAATTATGAACTTCCTCATCACCATCGGCGCATTTATCCAGGGCATCGCCGTCCTGATCTTTGTGTGGAACCTCATCATTTCTTATTTCAAGGGAGCGAAAGCGGGGAACGATCCTTGGGATGCGTGGACCCTCGAGTGGTCTGTCAGTTCGCCACCACCGGCTTACAACTTCGCTACCATCCCGACCGTTGCCAGCCGACGTCCGTTGTGGGATCGCAAGCATCCGGAAGACCCGGACAGCCGCTATGAGTAAAGGAAACCGTCCATGAGCGCAGTCACGACTCCGCTGTCCGCAACATCAAGCGACTGGACACTTCCGTATCGGGGCAAGGTCGCAATGACATGTCTCATTGTCGCCGAGGCGTCCATTTTCGCGATCTTCGTCGTCGCCTATCTTTATTACACGGGGAAGAGCCTCTCAGGACCAACTCCGCGCGAAGTGCTGGAAACACCCATCTTCTACACGATCTGTCTGTTGTCCAGCAGCCTCACGATTCACTTTGCGGGAAAGCTCCTGGAGCGCGGCAAGCAGGGCGCATTCCTAAGCTTGTGGTTGCTCACCATCGTTCTTGGCGGCCTCTTCATGTATGGCACCGCGCAGGAATGGCACAGGCTCATCTACGAACACGGACTGACGATCTCGACAAATCTGTTTGGCACTACCTACTACTCGCTCGTCGGCCTGCACGGCTTTCACGTCACCGCGGGGCTGGTCATGCTCAGCATTGTGCTGCTCTTCGGGTTGGCTGGACGCGTCGGACCCGAGCAATCCGCTCGCGTGGAAGTGCTTTCGCTGTACTGGCATTTTGTGGATGCCGTCTGGGTCGTCGTTTTCACCGTGGTTTACATTGTGGGGCGCTGAGGAGAAGAAATGACAACGCTGCTATCCGCGGAACAATTGGAGCAAAGCCCTCGGGGGCCGCGCGAAATCGAAGTGCCTGCACCGACGGCGTGGCCTTTTGTCCTAGCGTTTGGATTTACGCTGATGTTCACGGGACTCTTGACGAGCGTGTCCGTGACCATCCTCGGCACCGTGCTTGCAGTTGCGGGTTGCGTCGGCTGGTTTCGGGAGGTCTTTCCTCACGAACATGAAGTCATCGTACCGATCGTTCCAGAAGACCTCAGCGTTACCACGGAACGCCGGGTCGTCGAACGGCTTCCAATCGCGGCAGACCAGGTACGCGCGTGGCTTCCCGTTCACACGTACCCTATATCGTCGGGTGTGAAGGGCGGATTGGCCGGAAGCGTGGCGATGGCCGTGCTGGCCTGCGCCTACGGCGTAATCAAGGCCGGAAGCATCTGGTATCCGATCAATCTCCTTGCCGCGGTGGTGTATGCGCAATCGTTGAAACTCGGACCCGCGCAGTTGAATTCGTTTCATGCCGACAGCTTCGCGATTGCAGTGGTTCTGCACGGCCTCGTTTCCACGCTGGTGGGTTTGCTCTATGGGGCAATGCTTCCCATGTTCGCGCGGCGTCCGATTGTACTCGGAGGACTGATCGCCCCGGCGCTGTGGTCGGGACTGCTATACACGATGCTGGGCTTGCTAAATCCTATGCTGGCGAGCCGCATTGACTGGATCTGGTTCATCGCTTCTCAGATTGCCTTCGGCGTCGTCGCTGGCCTCATCGTCGTTCGGCACTCGCGTATGCCGACCCGCGAGAACGTGTCCTTCGCCTTGCGAGCCGGAATTGAAGCTCCGGGAATCATTTCGCCACGGGAAAACGGAGAGAAACGCTCGTGAACTCAGTTCGATATCTGTGCGCATCCGCAACGCTAGGCCTGATGTTGTTCTCGGGTTGCGGCTCACCCCATGGCCAGCCGCGGCAAGGGGCCGATTCTCCGGCGCCGAATGAAGTTTTGGATTTTCGAACACTATATTCGGAAAACTGCGCAGGCTGTCACGGTGCGGAAGGGCGGGGAGGAGCCGCCATCGCGCTTGCCGATCCAGTTTATCTGGCCATCGCGGACGACGCGGCGATTCGCAAAGTCATCGCCAACGGCGTGCGCGGAACCGCGATGCCGGCGTTTGCCGAGAGCGCCAGCGGAATGCTGAACGACAAGCAGATTGACGTGATCAAGAACGAAATCCGATCGCGTTGGAGCCAACGCGGAATTCTCGACGCAGCGAATGCGCCTTCCTATGCACCGAAATCGGCGGGCGATGCCCAGCGAGGTGAGGTAGCGTACAAAACCTACTGCGAATCCTGCCATGGGCCCGGCGGCCACGGAGGACAAAAGGGCAGCTCCATCGCCGACGATTCTTTTCTCGCGCTGGTTAGCGATCAGGGCCTACGCACGATCGTGATCGCCGGTCGTCCTGAATTGGGGGCCCCCGACTGGCGCGGAAATGTGTCTGGCAAGCCCATGTCGGAACAGGAAGTGACCGACGTGGTTGCGTGGCTCGGCTCGCGGCGCTCTCAAAATCCCGGGCAACCCTATTCCGTTTCGAATTACCCGCAGCATTAGGAGCTTGACGATGTCGAATGAAAATTTGGTGTCCCGTCGAGGGTTTTTCATGAAGATGGGAATTCTGTTCAACGGCTTGGTGGCGGCTGCGCTGACTGTGCCGATTGTCGGATATCTTCTGTCTTGTATCACGCGAGGGCGCGCGAACGCCTACCTTTCCTGGGTGCCACTCGGGCCGGTGAGCGAATTCCCAGAAGGCGAGACGCGTCTGGCTACCTTCCGGAATCCCTACGTTACGCCCACCGACGGCAAGACGGCGGACACGGCATGCTGGGTGCGGCGCATCGAAGGCGAGCAGTTCCAGGTTTTTGCGGTTAACTGCGCGCACCTCGGTTGTCCCGTTCGATGGTTTCAGCAATCGAGCCTGTTTATGTGCCCTTGTCATGGTGGGGCCTATTATCAGGATGGATCGCGTGCTTCCGGGCCGCCAGAGCGCGGGCTTTTCCAGTATCCGTACAAGGTGCAGGACGGTCTCGTCACCATTCAGGCGGGCGAACTGCCCACACCGGGAGCGAGCGCCTCTCTCGCTGGAAAGAAACCAACATGCGCCTGATAGCGCAGATCGGGGAATGGTTCGACCGGCGCCTGCAGCTTGCGGCTCCTATCCGCGAGGTTTCTGAGCATCCCGTTCCGCGCAACACGGCAAGTTGGTGGTACGTATTCGGCAGCGCCGCGCTCGTTGTGTTCGTTCTCCAACTCGTCACAGGGATTCTGCTTGCCCTGATCTACGTCCCTTCGGGAGGCGAGGCGTGGAGCAGCCTTCAAGCTCTCAACCACGACGTGACTCTTGGCTGGTTCATCCGCGCGTTGCATGGGTGGGGCTCGAACTTCATGGTGGCGATTGTTCTCATTCATATGGTGCAGGTCTTCCTTTTTGGGGCCTACAAGTTTCCCCGAGAGCTCACCTGGATCGTGGGCGTTTTTCTTTTGCTGATGACTCTTGGCATGGCGTTTAGCGGGCAAGTGCTGCGCTTTGATCAAGACGCCTATTGGGGGCTTGGGATCGGAGCCTCGATCGCCAGCCGCGTCCCGATTGCAGGTCCGGCGATCGTCAAATTGATGCTGGGTGGGCCGATCATCGCCGGCGCGACGCTGTCTCGATTTTTTGCGCTACACGTCTTCGTGATTCCCGGGATGCTCATCGGGTTCGTGTGCATTCATCTCCTGATGGTGCTGAAGCTCGGAATCAACGAATGGCCGATGCCCGGCCGCCTCGTGAAAAAAGCAACCTACGCAACCGAGTACCATGAATTGACGAAAAAGGATGGCGCGCCGTTCGTTCCCTATGCGGTCTGGAAGGACCTATTTTTTGCAGGGTTCATCCTCTTGGCAATCGCCGCATGCGCTGTGTACTTCGGTCCATTCGGTCCGACGGGTAGACCAGACCCGACGATCATTCAGACAGCCCCGAAGCCCGACTATTTTTTCCTGTGGCTCTACGCGCTGCTCTCTCTTCTGCCTCCTTCGATGGAAACGCCTGCATTGTTGATCGGCCCTGTAGTCGTCATTATCGTTCTGCTCCTTCTTCCTTTCCTTTCTGGCGAAGGAGAAAAAAGCTGGCGCCGACGGCCCATCGCGGTTCTCACAATTCTGCTGATCGCGATATCGCTTGGGACACTTACGCATCTCTCCGGATACACGCCATGGAGCCCGCACATGAACGCTTGGAGCGGTGATCCTTTACCCGACCGATTCCTCCGCGGCACAACTGCTCTGCAGCGCCAGGGTGCACTGGTATTCCAGTTCAAGCAATGCCGCAACTGCCATTCTTTGGGTGACGTCGGCGGGCAGCGCGGTCCGGCTCTGGATAGTGTGGCCGTGCGGCTTACCCAGGACCAGCTTATCCGCCAGGTCATCCAAGGAGGCGGCAACATGCCGGCGTACGGAAAGAACTTGAGTCCAGCGGAGACCACGGCGCTGGTCGCATTTCTCGAGACCTTGCATCCGGCTGGGCAAGCTCCCGCGCGCGATGCATCGCGCGATGTGGTGCTCAGTGACGCCCAGGAAAAACGTCCTGGCGCGCAACCATAAGAACCAATCCATGTCACCTCACGTTCATGTCGCATCGGGATCCGGGTGGTTTCCGATTTCGCTACTGTTAGCCCTGCTCCTCACGGAATTTTTGTACTTGCGTGGATGGCTTCGTCTTCGTTCAGTCTCCGTGAAGCTCATTCCAGCCTGGCGCGTCATTAGTTTCTCCCTCGGCCTATTCTTAATCTGGATGGCTGTGGGCTCACCCCTGGCCGCGCTCGATGAGCAGATGCTGACCGTCCACATGATTCAGCATCTGCTGCTCATGACCTTTGCTGCTCCATTGATACTGCTCGGTTTGCCCCTGAAGCCGTTCTTGCATGGTCTCCCACAGCAATTTGAGCAATCGATTGTTGCTCCACTCTTTCACTGGCCGCTGTTACAAAGGTTTGGCCGTGTAATCGGGCGACCTGCATTTTCCTGGCTAGCGGCAACTGCGACCTTGGTCGGATGGCATGTTCCGGCGATCTTTACGCTCGCGTTGCGATCGGGTGCGTGGCATTTGTTCGAGCAGGCAACCTTCCTTGCGGCAGGCCTTCTTTTCTGGTGGCCGGTCGTTCAGCCCTGGCCAAACGTTCCAACGGAGCCGCGATGGTCGATTCTCTTGTATCTCTTTCTCGCCACGTTGCCCTGCGACATTCTTTCGGCATTCCTTGTCTTCTCCGAGCGTGTGGCCTACCCGGTGTACCTTTCGGCCTCGCGGCAGTCTGGCCTTTCTGTTCTCGCGGATCAGCAGTGTGCCGGTGCATTGATGTGGACCTGCATCACCATCGTCTATCTCGTTCCCGCGGCGACTCTCTCTACGCGTCTGCTCGCGCCGCGGGACTCCCGAGCCGACTTAGCACAATCGGAATTTCTCCGCATCATGACTCCGCAAAGTGATTCGAAAAGGGTGGAGGTTCTCTGAGGATGGCAAGCGAGCCCATTCTTGCGTCCTTCGACATGGCCGCAGCCCAGCGCGGGCATGCCGTGCGGTCCAGTATCTTGTCCGACTACTGGACACTAACGAAGCCGGAAGTAAACTTTTTGATTGCCATAACCACCGTGGCCGCTTTTTGCCTGGGCTCTCCGAAGCCACTGGCGCATTTCCCCTGGTTGCTTCTTCTACACACGCTGCTCGGCACAGTTCTGGTTGCCAGCGGCGCCGGTGCTCTGAATCAGTTGATCGAGCGGAAATTCGATGCGCAAATGCGGCGCACAGCTCGCCGTCCAATTGCGGCTGGCCGGATCGAACCCATCCATGCCCTCATTTTTGGAACGCTACTGTCGCTCGCGGGCGGCCTTTACCTGGCTCTCGCCGTGCGTCCCGCCGCGAGCCTGCTTGCGCTGCTGACACTCTCCGCGTACTTGTTTCTCTACACACCGCTCAAACGCCGGACGCCGCTGTGCACACTGGTTGGCGCATTTCCGGGTGCCATGCCCGTGTTGATTGGATATGTCGCCGCGACCGGGAAGCTCAGCCCCCGGGCGTGGCTGCTTTACACGATTCTCTTCCTCTGGCAATTTCCGCATTTCATGGCGATTGCATGGATGTATCGCGACGACTACGCAAGAGCTGGATATCAGGTTCTTCCACCCGGCAGAGACAATGCACGATTCATGGGATGGCAAAGCGTGCTCCCGGCGCTTGCCTTAGTTTCGGTTACTTTTGCGCCGATGGCTTTGCGGCATGCTAATCCGATTTTCGTGGCAGGCATGTTTCTGCTCAGTCTAGGATTTGTTTACTTTGCCGGAAGACTCGCCATTGTCCGTTCGAACGGGTCCGCTCGTCGTCTGCTTTTGGTCTCGGTGGTCTATCTTCCTTTGGTGTTTGCGCTTCAAGTGCTTGCACGAGTTTGAGGAGAGGCTGCCGTTGGGTTCGAGCAGTCTCAAGGAAGGGCTTACAGGAATCTTATGTTCAGCGTACTGCCATCAATGTTTGGAAGCGCATCTCGAATCAACTCGGTGAGGGTATCGTTCCTTCGATGGTCGAGTCACCGACCAGCGGCAGAAAGGAATGAATGATACCTCTCCCAAGGATGTTCCGGTCGATCGAGAACCGTAACTACCGCCTTTATTTTTTCGGACAGCTGGTTTCCGTACTGGGGAGCTGGCTGCAGTCGGTCGCACAGGCGTGGTTGGTGTACCGACTCACAGGTTCCGCGCTTCATCTGGGGCTGGTCGTTTTCATCGGACAAGCACCGCTCCTGTTTCTGTCTCCCTTGGGAGGGCTCATCGCGGACAGATACCCGCGGCGATGGGTGGTTGCGGCAACCCAAGCAACCTCGATGCTGCTGGCGTTTGTCCTGGCCGCACTCACGCTTTTGGGACACATCCATCTCTGGCAGATTCTGGTTCTGGCAGGCCTGCAGGGGATGATCAGCGCAATTGACGTCCCTGCGCGGCAGGCGCTTGTTTCCGAGATGGTCCCGGCGGAGGAACTACTGAATGCCGTGGCTCTAAACTCCTCGATCTTCAACAACGCGAGTTCCGTTTCTCCTATCATTGCGGGATTTCTCGTGGCGACGATCGGGGAGGGCTGGTGTTTTGCGATCAACGCAGTGACTTACGTTGCTGTAATCGTTGGGCTTCTCTTGATGCGGCTTGAGGAACATCGGGGACCGAGGAGGACGCAGTCGGCGGTTTCGAGCATCCGCGAAGGATTTCATTTCGTGCACGATACCGCGCCAATTCACCGGCTGCTCGTTGTGTTGGCCGTTGTCAGTCTCCTCGGCGCGCCGTTCATGGTGCTGATGCCCATTTTTGCGGACAAAATCCTGCATGCCGGGCCGCGTGGCTTAGGTCTTCTAATGAGCGCAAGCGGTGTGGGCTCGCTAGTCGGGTCGTTGCTGCTGGCATCGAGGCGGGGGCTGTACGGCCTCGGCCGATGGATCGTGTTGGGTGCTGCGGGATTCGGTGCCATGCTCATTCTGTTTTCTGTGTCGCGTTCATTCGTGCTGTCCTTGCTGCTCATGGCGCCTGCCGGTTTCTGCCTGTTTTATGAGATCACAGCTGCCAATACGCTGATTCAGGCGATGTCTCCGGAAGCCATGCGAGGAAGGACCATTGCGATTCTTTCCATGCTTATTCTGGGGGTTGCGCCGTTCGGAGCGCTGACAGCGGGAATTGTCGCGCGGCATTTCGGTGCTCCATTCACCGTTGCGGTCGGCGGGGCTGCCTGCATCGTCGGGGGCTTGGTGTGCTCCGTGAATCTGCCCGACTTAACCGTGCAGGGCAGGCAACTGATCGTCATGAATTTCATGCCTTCGGGAATTCATAAGTGAGGCTGCGAAATCCTCTATGAACTCGGGAACGATTGCCGCCTTTGCTGCTATTTTTGGATCGATTGTCGGTGCATTGGGTTCCGCCGTCGGCACGTGGATAACGCAGAGGCATCAAGACAAGCGCGATGTGCTGGCAAAAAAGATTATCAGCCGCGAGGCCCTGTACTCGGATTTCATAGCGGAGAGCGCGCGCGTGTTGGTCGACGCGTTGGAGCATAATGTCAGTGATCCTCAGAAGCTGATACCTGCCTATGCGTTACTGAGCCGAATTCGGCTGAGTTCGTCGTCGCGTGTTCTGGAAACGGCCGAGGAACTCGTTCGAGTCCTTTTGAACACTTACGCGAAACCAAACCTTACGCCAGAGCAAATACAATCCCAAGCGGTGAATGGAGAAGACCCGTTGAGACAGTTCAGCAACACCTGTCGTTCGGAGCTGGAGTCGCTGCAAAGACAACTCTGATGGATCGAGGGGACCTCGCCTTTCCGGCGACCACAGACAAATGATTCAAAAGATTCTGTTCCCGGTCGACTTCTCGCTTCCCTGCGTCGCTATGGCCGCCTATGTGGAACGAGCTGCGGCGATTTTCCGAGCAGAAGTGACCCTGGTTCACGTCTGCGACCTCAGCAGCCACAACGGATTCGAACTTTACGCGCGACCAAGTAACGAAATCGCAGAGGAGCATTTGAACCTTGCACGCGGCAAACTTGAACTCTTTCTGAAATCCGAGTTTCCGGCCGCACAGTGTCCCAGGGTCCTTTTGGCGGGCGAGACAGCAAGCGAAATTGCGGAGATTGCTAGGAAGAGGAAATTTGACTTAATCGTAATGCCCACCCATGCGGGCCGCTTCCGGCAAATGCTGCTCGGCTCAACGACAGCGAAAGTACTCAATGACACGGATTGTCCGGTGTTGACAATGCAGCACGCTCCGACAATTGCGCCCAGGTCTTTCGAACACCGGAACTGGGTTTGCGCCATCGGTTCTTCCTTGAATTCGGAAAGAGTGCTTCGCTATGCGAGAGATGCCGCGTCGGCGGCAGGCGCAAAACTGTCATTGATTCACGCAATTTATCCCCGTGACGGGATGTCGGAAAACGGAAGGCCATTCGAAGAAGAGAGGAAAGCGCGGCAGCGCCTTGCCGAATTCCAGAGCAGACTGGGTTCCGACGCTTCCGTCTCCATCGCTGCCGGTCCGGTCAAAGAAACATTGCTCAATGTGGCCCGGCAATCGTCCGCTGATGTTCTCGTGATTGGAAGAAGCCCGCATTCCAGCACTCTTGGCCGCATGCGGGATCTCACCTACTCAGTGATTCGCGATTCACCCTGTCCAGTGGTGAGTGTTTGAGGGATTTTTGTCCCTAAGGGCTGGGGAAGCAGGCGCTGAAATGAACTGAAATCTGTGCTTGTAGCGAATCTTAGTTTACAGGGGTACTTTTCATGCGGACACCTTTGATCGTGGGGAACTGGAAGATGTACAAGGACCCCGCTGGAACGACATCCTTCTTTGAGAGCTTTCGGCCGCTAGTCGAGCGCTCCAGACACTGCGAGATTGTGATCTGCCCTTCGTTCCTCGACTTGGATACCGCCGTCAGCGCTACTCGCGGAACGAGGATACAAATTGGCGCACAGAATCTCTGCTGGGCGAAAGAGGGTGCCTTTACCGGTGAGGTCTCCGGCCCGATGATCCGGACCTGCGGCTGTTCGCATGTGATCGTGGGACACAGCGAGCGACGCAGGTATTTTGGCGAAACCGACGAGAGCGTATTAAAGAAGACCGTGGCGGCGCTCGACGCCGGACTCACCCCGATCCTCTGCGTTGGAGAGCTTGAAAAGAAGAACGCGGAAGCGGTACTGGCGGAGCAGTTTCGGTGCGCCATTGGCGCACTTTCGGATGGGCAGTTCAGAGAAATCATAATCGCCTACGAACCTGTCTGGGCAATCGGAACCGGCGAGACCGCCACGCCCGAGATCGCCGCTGATGCCCACCGACTCATCCGTGCACGGGCGAAGTGCAGTTTCGGAGCAGACGCGGCGAATAACGTCCGCATCCTATACGGCGGCAGCGTCAGGCCTGACAATGCGAAGGATCTTATGGCGCGGCCTGAGATCGACGGATTCCTCGTAGGCGGCGCCAGCCTCAATCCAGTGAGCTTTGCATCGATCGTGAATCTGTGAATTTTAATCCTTGAGTCTTGGATCTCGCAGTTCTGCGACCGTTCAAGATAGGGACTTCCTGTTACGCAAGAGAGAAAACCAGCCGTGTTCCTCCAAGGTTCGTGTATTCAACCAGCGACCTGGTCAGACCTGCCGCGCCGAGTCCTTCCGTTCCTTTCGTAAGGCCTTCGGCAAGCCCAATCGCCGCCGAGCCATGCGGGACTTGAATGATCCGCACAAATCGAGAGAGGCCCGAACCGTTCAACGATGATGTTCCGGGCAGACTGCCAAATGTTTGACACTTTCGTCACGCTAGTGACGCACTTGCAGGTTAAGCCATTCGGTGAAGTCTCAGGGCTAAGCGAAAGCCAAAGTGATCGAGAGAGGGTAGTGGTCGGAAGCCGAGACCGAGCGATGGACCTGGGGTTGGCTCGCGCGAATGTGTCCCCGCGTAAAGATCCAATCGATAATCCGCCCCTGCTCCAAGAACGAGTGAGGTGTTGTTGGCACGTGCTGACCTGCAAATGTGTCCTGAAACTGCGCGCGGGTCATCGCGGCAGCGGCAGGCCCCCCGGACAGATCGAGATTAAAATCGCCAGCGAGTACTATCGGCATGTCCTGGTCGTATTGCCGGGCATCGTCCAAAGCCTCGTCAAGCTGCGAACAGCGCAACCGATCGTCACCCTTGCTTTCCAGGTGCAGGTTATAAGTAACGACGGGTCTCCCTGCGATATTGGCATCGCTGACCAATGCCAAGCGTCCCCCGATTCTTTCCTGAAACGGCTCGATTCTCGGAAGGAACCAGTGTGGGTGCCAAAAATTCGATTGCTTTTGGAATCTTAGGATGCGGGAATTCGACAGCGGCCAACGCGAGAGCGTGGCCTGGCCGTGGTAGGCGGGTGACGCAGGAGAGCCTTGGGTTAGTTCCTGGAATTCGCGCCCGAAGACGTAGTTCATCTGCAGCTTCCGCGATATTTCTCTCGCAACGTTCACGCGGTGCGTCCGCCGTGCATTGAGATCGCTTTCCTGCAAATGGATGATGTCGGCCTTAGTACTGGCCAGGAACTCGATGACCCGTTGGAGTTGCAAACCGCGATCGATGTTCCAGTTCACGACCCGAACGGAACTGGGCGGACAAAGAATCCACCGCGGGATTACAAAGTTTCCTGTCTCTATCTCCTGCATCGAGGTTACAGGCTGCTCCATCTCTGGGCTGCGCACAAGCTGATGCTCCCCAACCGCGACGTGCGCGGGATGAGCAACCGAGGCTCAAAGCAAGCCCGCTCTACAATCACGTGATTTCTCTCCCTTCTAAGCAGATGCAGCAGGACCTCCTTCTGTAGCACTCCGAGCTCCGCTATGCTTGCGACAAGAGTACGGCGCGATGGGCCAGACCAAAGTTGCATCCAACTGCGATCAGCGCAATTCTTCCGGTTGAGGCTCCTGCCAATGGCCTGTCATCTGCTAGCGATTTTGGCACCTTCCGCTCGGGCAACCAGTCCCATTTTCAAACGCTTACGAATGGCCTCTCTGTTGCACAGCACTAGGTGCTCGCGCCATCTGGGAGTTCCATTCGCTATGGACTGCCCGAACAAAACGGAAATCTGTTGCGATTCCACCGCGGAGACACAAGGAGCTTAAGAAATGACTTCTAGAGTACAAGTAGAAGAACCCTCGTCCCTGTCACTGAGTGCCTATGGGAAAGCGCGATCCACGGTTAAAGGATCGCCGCTGAGTCCCGAGGAACTGAGGAAGACCCACGCCTACTGGCGAGCGTGCACCTATCTGGCGCTCGGGATGATTTATCTCCAGGCGAATCCGCTGCTGAAGGAACCCTTGAAGCCCGAACACATCAAGAATCGCCTGCTCGGACATTGGGGATCTAGCCCTGGCTTGGCTTTCACCTACATCCACCTGAACCGGCTTATCAAGAAACTCGATCTCGACGTGATCTTCATGGCCGGGCCCGGGCACGGCGCGCCTGGCGTTCTGGGCCCGGGGTATCTCGAGGGAACCTACTCCGAAATTTACCCCGAAAAGAGCGAGGATGAACTCGGCCTGGGCGAATTCTTCAAACAGTTCTCCTTCCCCGGCGGTATCGGAAGTCACTGCACGCCGGAGACTCCCGGTTCGATCCACGAAGGAGGCGAATTGGGCTACGTGCTCTCGCATGCCTGCGGTGCGGCGTTTGACAACCCCGACCTGATCGTCGCCGCGGTCGTCGGGGACGGAGAGTCCGAAACTGGACCGCTGGCCACCTCATGGCACATCAGTAAATTTTTGAACCCCATTCGCGATGGCGCGGTGCTGCCCATCCTGCACTTGAACGGCTACAAGATTAATAATCCCACTCTTCTGGCCCGCATTAGCCACGAAGAGTTGGAGGATCTCTTGCGCGGTTACGGGTGGACGCCCTACTTCGTCGAAGGCTCGGATCCCGACAGCATGCACCAGGCCATGGCAGCCACCGTGGAACATTGCGTCCGGGAGATCCAGGAGCATCAGCAGGAATGCCGCGCGACGGGCGTGCCCAAGCGGCCGCGCTGGCCGATGATCGTGTTGCGCTCTCCGAAAGGATGGGGCGCACCCGAAGAGGTAGGCGGTCACCGACTCGAAGGTTTTTGGCGCGCCCACCAGGTACCCTTGACCGAGGTCAAGAAAAACCCCGAGCAACTGCGAATCCTCGAGAAGTGGATGCGCGACCAAAAGCCCGAGGAGTTGTTTGACCAAAATGGCAAGCTGATTCCCGAGCTCAAGGAACTTGCGCCCACCGGAAACCGCCGCATGAGTGCCAACCCGCACGCCAATGGAGGAGTCCTCAAAAAGGCGCTGCGTTTGCCTAACTTCTGCGATTACGCCGTGAAGGTGGACCGGCCTGGAAGTATCGAAGCCGAGAATGTCCCGCCCCTGGGGAGCTTCCTGCGTGATGTGATGAAGTCGAACATGACTAACTTCCGCGTGTTCGGCCCGGACGAAACCACCTCGAACAAACTGCAAGCGGTCTACGAGGCCGCCAAGAAATTCTGGATCGCCGAATACTTCCCCGAAGACCAGGATGGCGGCGAACTGGCGACTGACGGACGCGTTATCGAAATGCTCAGCGAGCACACCATGGAAGGCATGCTAGAAGGCTACCTGCTCACCGGCCGTAACGGCTTCTTCTCTTCCTACGAAGCCTTTGTCCACGTCATCGACTCCATGTTCAACCAGCACGCCAAGTGGCTGTCCATCTGCAACCATCTGTCTTGGCGTCAGAAGATCGCTTCGCTGAACCTGCTGATCACTTCGACGGTTTGGCGGCAGGACCACAACGGTTTCACGCACCAGGACCCCGGGTTCCTGGACGTGGTGCTGAACAAGAGCGCCGCGGTGACGCGTATTTACCTGCCGCCCGACATCAATTGCCTGCTGTCGGTGGCCAATCACTGTCTGCGAAGCGAGAACTACATCAATGTGATCGTTTCCGACAAGCAGTTGCATCTTCAGTACCTGAATATGGATGCTGCCATCACGCACTGCACCAAGGGCATCGGTACCTGGGACTGGGCCAGCAACGACCAGGGTTGTGAGCCAGACCTGGTCATGGCTTCCGCCGGCGATATTCCGACGCAGGAAGCCCTCGCCGCAACAGTGCTGCTGCGCGAGGCGTTTCCTGATCTGAAGATCCGCTTCATCAACGTGGTCGACCTCTTCAAGCTGCAGCCGAGCACGGAACATCCGCACGGGTTAACGGATGCGGATTTCGATTCGCTGTTCACCGCGGACAAGCCGATTATTTTCAATTTCCACGGCTACCCGTGGCTAATTCACCGCCTGGCCTACGGCCGCACGAACAAGACTCTTCACGTGCGCGGATACAAAGAGAAAGGCAACATCAACACGCCGATGGAACTGGCCATCAACAACGAGACCGATCGCTTCAGCCTGGCCATCGACGCCATTGACCGCGTTCCCAAACTGCAGAAAATCGGGGGCCACGCCAAGGAGAAGTTCCGCAACGCACAGATCGCCTGCCGGGCCCACGCCTATAAGCACGGCATCGACAGCCCGGAGATTACCGGATGGCGGTGGCCGGAACAGTCAGCCTAACCTGATCGAGAGTAAGGGGTGGCCGGGTTCGAGCGACCCGGCCACGCAGGTTCTGCCTGGTACTGAGTGGACCGCCTGACCAGGCTGGTGCGAATGAATGGGGTACAGCCATCTCCCGGCACTACGATTACAGGTAAACACGGCAGCGGCAGTAATCAACAGAATGGCGGATAAACATTTATGAAAATACTCGTACTCAACTCGGGTTCCAGCAGCCAGAAGGCCTGCCTGTACGAAATTGGAGCCACACTTCCGACGCATCCGCCCGCCCCTCTGTGGGAGGGGAGGATCGAGTGGAGTAGCGATACGGCAGCGATAGTGGTGAAAAACTCGCAGGGAGTCATCCTGAAAGAAGAGTTGCCCGTCTCCTCGCGCGAGCAGGTGATTCGGCATTTGTTGCGCACGTTGCGCGAGGGGAAAGCGCGTGCCATTGCTTCCGCTTCGGAGATCGATTTCGTGGGACACCGTGTGGTCCACGGTGGCCCGCATTTCGGGGACCCCGTAGTAATCACACCCGAAGTGTACTCGGCAATTGACAGCGTGTCCGCGTTTGCGCCGCTGCATATTCGCGCCGAGTTGGAGGGGGTGAAGCTGGTCGAGAAACTTCGGGGCGATGTTCCGCAAATGGCAGTTTTTGACACCGGCTTTCATCGCCAAATGCCGCTATCGGCAGCCATCTACCCGGGGCCCTATGAATGGTTCGAGAACGGCATTCGCCGCTACGGATTCCACGGTATCAATCATCAGTACTGCAGTGAACGTACCGCTCAACTGCTCGGGAAAGATCTGAAGTCGCTCAAACTGGTGACCTGCCATCTGGGCAATGGTTGTTCGGTGGCGGCAATTCACGGAGGCCGAAGTGTGGATACCACGATGGGATTCACTCCGCTGGACGGTTTGATGATGGGTACGCGTTCGGGCTCGGTGGATCCCGGAATTCTGACTTTCCTGATGCGTCAAGGGCAGCTCCATGGAGAGGACATCGACAAGGTTCTGAACCAGAAATCAGGTCTGCTCGGTATCTCGGGGCTTTCGAGCGATATGCGCGGCATCCTTACCGCCATCCAAAAAGGTCACGAGAGAGCGAAGCTGGCATTCGACATTTATGTGCACCGTTTGCGAGCAGCGATAGGTGGCATGGCCGCCGTGTTGGGAGGAATTAATGCCCTGGTGTTTACCGCGGGGGTGGGCGAGAACTCCCCTGAGGTGCGAGCTGCGGCTTCGAGTGGATTGGAGTTTCTCGGCCTCAGGCTCGATAGTAAATCGAACGCACGACCTTCTCTCGATCAGGATATCTCTACGGCAGATTCAAGTGTGCGCGTTCTGGTGATTCGGGCTGAGGAAGACTGGGCCATCGCCAAAGAATGTTGGAAGCTGGCCCAGGCAGGCGCACCAGCCGGGACAACAACCGCGAGTGTTGCCGAGGAAGCGTCGCTCCGACTAGGCGAGAGAGCGGCAAGCGAATCGGGCATTCATTAAGTCTAATAATAAGGATAGAGCCAGCATGAGCGAAGTACTTCCAGTGTTGTACGTGGCACGTCACGGTGAAACGGCATGGAGTCTCTCGGGCCAGCATACCGGCCTTACCGATCTACCTCTGACTCCCAATGGCGAGCGCAACGCCCGGAGGCTCGGAGAGCGCCTGAAGGGCATGACATTTGCCAGGGTATTTACCAGTCCCTTGCAGCGCGCGGCCCGAACCTGTGAGCTGGCCGGGTTTGGGGACGTGGCCGAAACTGATCCTGATCTGGTGGAATGGAACTACGGTCAATATGAAGGGCGGCGTTCGGCCGAGATCTTTGCGGAACGCCCAGACTGGCAACTGTTCCGGGACGGGTGTCCGGGAGGCGAATCGCCGGCACAAGTAGGCGAGCGGGCGGACCGTGTGGTCCAGCGCGTCCGCACCGTGCCAGGAGACGTACTGCTCTTTTCCAGCGGACACTTCATTCGAGTTCTTGCCGCCCGCTGGCTGGCGCTCGGTCCGGGATCAGCGGGCAGGTATTTTCTCTTGACTACGGCGAGCCTGAGCGCGCTCGGCTACGAGCACAAACTCTCCCAGCCGGTGATTCGGCTTTGGAATGACGATCATCACGTGGCTGCGTGAGTCGCCTCAATCGTTCGGCAAGAAATGGACGGCTTTGGATATTGGATAGTACCGATTTCAGATAACTCGGATTAAAAGGATCTCTGATGAGCACAAAAGGTGTTGTAGCGCCGCAGTCCACGGGAATCGTCCCGGGGACGACGAACTCTGCCAGTGTTTCGGAACTTCTGCAACAGTACGGTTGTGGTCCGATTCCTTTTGTCGGTTCGGAAAACGCATTTTACGAACGACATCTGGTTTTTGACAGAGTGATCGACCCGAAGGTAGCGACGGCGCGTGAGCGCTTTGAGGCGTTCTCCCGTTCCCTGCGCGACATCCTCGCACAGCGCTGGGTGCTGACAAAGAGTACGTATGAAAAAGAGAATGCCAAACGGATTTACTACCTTTCACTGGAATTTCTTATCGGACGCTCGCTGGCCAACAACGTAACGAACCTTTTGCTCGATCCCTTGCTTCAGCATGCACTCGAGCAGAAAGGCATAGACTGGCTTGAGCTCATCGAGCAGGAACCAGATGCGGGCCTGGGGAATGGAGGCCTGGGCCGACTCGCGGCGTGCTTTCTCGACTCGATGGCTACGATGCAGCTTCCGGCCACGGGCTATGGTCTGCGCTATGAGTACGGCATGTTCAAGCAAACCATCGTGAACGGCTGGCAAAAGGAAAACGCCGACAACTGGCTCCGCAAGGGCGATCCCTGGGAAGTCGCCCGACCGCATGAGAAGGTGGAAGTCAAGTTGAACTGCTCCTTCGAGCTGAAAGCGGGCAACTTTCAGGTCATCCCGGGTCGGCCTTCGAGCCTGATCGGCATCCCCTTCGATCGTCCCGTGGTGGGCTATGGGGGAAAGACCATCAACACTCTCCGGCTGTGGGCCGCAGCTGCTCCGGATTACTTCGATTTTCAGCAATTCGGCACCGGCGACTTCGTGGGCGCGCTGGGGGAGACTCTCGAAGCGGAATCGCTTACTCGAGTGCTGTATCCGGATGACTCCACAACCGTGGGACAAGGACTACGCTTCTTGCAGGAGTATTTCCTGGTCGCGTGTTCACTCGCCGATCTCATACGCCGCTTCAAGCGATTCAACACGGACTGGAACAAGCTGCCTGAAAAGGTCGCGATTCAACTCAATGATACGCACCCCTCCTTGGCGGTCGCCGAATTGATGCGAATCTTGCTGGACGATGCGCACCTGGGATGGGACCAAGCCTGGGATTTAACGAAGAAGACGCTAGCTTATACGAATCACACGTTGCTGCCAGAAGCTCTCGAGAAATGGCCGGCTGCGTGGTTTGAGATTCTTATTCCCCGGCACCTGGAGATCGTTTACGAGATCAACCGGCAACTCCTTGACGAAGCCCGCGTACGCTTCCCGGGCGACGATGGACGCATCGAGCGCTTGAGCCTTGTCGAAGAGGGCAGCCAGCGCAAGATCCGCATGGCCAACCTGGCGATCGTCGGTTCGCACAGCACCAACGGAGTGGCCGCTGTCCACTCGAAACTTTTACGGACGACGACGGTCAAAGATCTGGCCGAAATGTTCCCCGAACGTTTTAGCAACAAAACGAACGGAGTGACCCCACGCCGCTGGTTGCTCGAAGCCAACCCCGGGCTGGCTCATGCCATCACGGAAGTCATCGGCGGCGGGTGGACTACGGACCTTAGCCAACTCAAGAAACTCAAGCCTTTTGCCGAGGACCATGGATTTCGAGAAGCATTCCTCGCGTCAAAGCGCGAGGCCAAAGCGCAATTTGCCAATTGGCTCAAATCGAAGTCAGGGCAGCTCGTCGACCCGAGCACCATCTTTGATTGCCAGGTCAAGCGCATCCACGAATATAAGAGACAACTGCTTAACGCGCTGCGAATCGTCGTCATCTATAACCGGCTGCGCGAAAACCCTGATCTGCAGATGGTGCCGCGCACATTCTTCTTTGCCGGCAAAGCAGCGCCAGCGTACCGCCTGGCAAAGCTCATCATAAAGTTCATCAACAACCTGGCGGCCACAATTGACGCTGACCCTGCCGTACGCGGCCGACTCAAGGTTGTTTTCCTTCCCGAGTACAACGTTTCGCTGGCAGAACGACTGATTCCGGCCAGCGATGTCTCGAACCAAATCTCCACCGCCGGCTACGAAGCGAGCGGAACGAGCAATATGAAGTTCATGATGAACGGAGCCTTGACGGTCGGAACGCGCGATGGCGCGACCATCGAGATGGCGGAAGAGGCAGGGGAGGAGAATTTCTTCCTGTTCGGCCTCACGGTAGATGAAGTCGAGAACAGCCGCGGCTGGTATAGCCCGCAGTGGCATTATGAGAATGAGCCGGAGACTCGAGCTGCTCTAAACCTCATTTTCTCTGACCACTTCAGCCGCTACGAAGCAGGTGTATTCGCTCCCTTGCGCGATACGCTCCTGACCCAGGGCGATCACTATATGCACTTGGCGGACCTGACCTCCTACTGCCAAGCGCACGAACGGCTCGGCGCATTGTATGCCGACCCCGGCGCATGGGCGCATAAAGCCATCCTGAATGTAGCGAGTTCCGGGAAATTCTCAAGCGACCGTACCATTGCCGAATATGCGGCCGACATTTGGAAGGTGGAACCATGCCCCATACCGTAGAAAAACGGTCAATGGCAGCGGAACCCCACGAAAGCACGATTTCACCGTTCGCGGGCAAACCAGCTCCTAAGGAGATGCTGCTGGACGTCGCTCGTCTGGAGCGGGACTATTTTGAGCGTCGCCCCGACCTCGAGGATCCCAGCCAACTCGTCAGCTTCGGCACCAGCGGACACCGCGGTTCACCTTTGCACGGCACCTTCACCGAGGCGCACATCCTGGCGATCACTCAGGCGATCTGCGACTACCGGCGGGAGAAGGGAACTGACGGCCCGCTATACATGGGGAAAGATACGCACGCGCTGTCAGCGCCCGCACAGCGAACCGCACTCGAGGTGCTAGCAGCGAACAACGTGGAGACGGTCATCCAGCAAGGCGACGGCGTAACTCCAACTCCGGTTATTTCGCGAGCCATTCTCGTTTACAACCGCAGTCGCAAGGTGCATCTCGCCGATGGCATCGTCATCACGCCATCGCACAACCCTCCGGAGGATGGAGGCTTCAAGTACAACCCGACCAACGGCGGCCCAGCCGATACGGACGTGACCCACTGGGTCGAAAGCCGGGCCAACGAATTGTTGCGAGCAGGCAATGCAGAGGTTAAGCGCATCCCGTTCAGCAAAGCGATCCAGGCGGCCTGTACGCACCAGGAAGATCTGATGATGCCGTACGTGCGCGATCTCAAGAACGTCGTCGACATGGATGCGATTCGCGGCGCCAAGCTCAAGCTTGGCGTGGATCCCCTGGGCGGAGCTGCGCGGCCGTATTGGGAACCGATCAATTCCATCTACGGGCTGGACATCACTGTCGTCAACCCCGTGATCGACCCGACGTTTTCATTCATGACTGTCGATCACGACGGCAAGATCCGCATGGATTGTTCCAGTCCCTATGCGATGGCCGGGCTCGTTAAACTGAAAGACCGATTCCAGGTAGCGTTCGCCAACGATCCGGACTCGGACCGGCATGGCATTGTCACTCCCTCCGCAGGGTTGATGAACCCGAATCATTATCTCGCGGTGGCCATCCGCTATTTGCTCACGCACCGGCCACTGTGGCGCCAGGAAGTCGCCGTCGGGAAAACCCTGGTGAGCAGCAGCATGATCGACAGAGTTGTCAAAAAGCTCGGCCGCGAACTACGCGAAGTGCCGGTGGGCTTCAAATGGTTTGTGCCGGGCCTCTTCGACGGTTCGTACTGTTTCGGTGGGGAAGAGAGTGCCGGTGCGAGTCTTCTCCGGCGCGATGGCACGGTGTGGACGACCGACAAGGATGGACCCATCATGGACCTGCTGGCGGCCGAGATTACCGCCCGCACAGGAAAAGAACCGGGAGAACACTATCGCGAACTGACGGCGGAGTTCGGCACCCCCTACTACACGCGCATCGACGCACCTGCCACTCCTGAGCAAAAGACCAAACTGCAGAAACTCTCGCCGGAAGCCGTAAGGGAATCGAATCTCGCGGGCGAACCCATCACCGCCAAGCTGACCAAAGCACCAGGCAACAACGCTTCGATCGGCGGCCTAAAAGTCGTGGCAGGCAGCGGCTGGTTTGCGGCCCGGCCCTCCGGTACGGAGAACATTTACAAGATCTACGCGGAGAGCTTCAAAAGCCAGACGCATCTAAACGCCATCGTGAACGAAGCCCAGGAGATAGTGAACAATGCACTGGGTTCCGCTGCAGTCGTTCCAGAGACGGGAGTCCGCCCATGAGCAATACCGGCGGGCCAACGAACGTTCCGCCGTTTCCGCCGGACTACCGCGCTTCCGGCTTACTGCTGCACGTCACGTCTTTGCCCTCGCCTTACGGAATCGGTGATCTGGGACCGTCGGCGTTTTTGTGGGTCAATCGGCTCCATGAGGCTGGCCAGAGATGGTGGCAGGCGCTACCGCTCGGACCGACCGGTTATGGTAACTCGCCGTATCAATCCCTGTCGTCGTTTGCCGGCAACGAACTATTGATCAGTCCCTGCGGCCTGGTCTCCGACGGACTGTTAGAGGCAAGCGAATGCGAGTCTCGCTTCGCATCGGATGAGGTCGACTACGACTCCGTCATCCCGTTCAAACAACGATTACTCGAAACGGCGTGGAAAAAGTTCAAAGCTGGAGCACGCAGAGACCTGCAGCCTTTCTATGACGAGTTTTGTCGAACGCAAGAACATTGGCTCGAAGACTATGCGCTATTTCGAGCGCTGAAAACCAGGTATGAGGGTGCTTATTACCTCGAATGGCCGGAAGAGTTGGCTCAGCGTAACCCGGAGGCCCTGGCCAAGGCACGGCGAGAGCTGGCCATTCAAATCGATCAGTTTCGCCTGGAACAATTTCTGCTGCTGCGCCAGGCCGAGCAACTCAAGGAACACGCCCATGCCAAGGGCGTGTCTTTGATCGGCGACCTGCCGTTTTTTGTTTCCCCGGATTCCAGTGATGTTTGGGCGAACCCGGAGCTGTTTTTGCTGAACGAGCAGCGCCGGCCACGCTTGGTCGCCGGAGTTCCTCCCGACTATTTCAGCGCGCAGGGACAGCTGTGGGGCAATCCCGTGTACAACTGGGACGCCCTTCGCTCAACTGGTTATCGGTGGTGCATCGACCGGCTGCGTGCACTGCTGGCTCACGTGGATGTAATTCGCCTGGACCACTTCCGTGGGTTTGCGGCTGCATGGCACGTTCCAGCCGGGGCGCCAACGGCTCAGTCTGGACAGTGGGTGCCGGGCCCGGGCGCTGGTTTTTTCCAGGCGGTAGAGAGAGAGCTGGGACGTCTACCGTTCATCGCCGAGGACCTGGGCCTGATTACGCCCGACGTGCAATCGCTGCGCGATGAATTTCAGGTGCCGGGAACACGAGTCCTGCAATTCGCCTTCGACGGCCATGCAGATAATCCATATCTCCCGCAGAACTTTGTTCGCAACACGGTCGTTTATACCGGCACTCATGACAACGCCCCAACGCGCCAGTGGTACGAAGAATTGCCAGGTGACCAGCGACAGAACTTGTGGAGTTACCTCAAGCGCGCACCGGGCGATAGTGCCGAAGCTGCTCCGGAGCTGATTCGCCTGGCATGGTCGTCGGTTGCGGCGCTAGCGATTGCTCCATTACAGGATTTGCTCGACTTGGGCAGCGGAACTCGAATGAACGTGCCTGGTCGTGCTGACGGAAACTGGCGCTGGCGTTGCCCTGATAACTCGCTATCCTCACCGACTTTTCAATGGCTGCAGGAATTGACCGAAAGCGCAAAGCGCTCCGCCGGTCCTGGGCTAATCGTTCATCCGGAAAGGCCGGATTCACCTGGCTTTTCACCAGCGGCGTGCACCCAGGTCTAGAGGATTTCGATGGAGAGAGCGGCTCGGCGAGGTTCGAGCCAACGAGCTGGCCTTACGGTTTTTCGTACCACCCTACGAAATGACCATCTTCCAAGACCGCAGAGCCATTGTGAAGGGAACGACCGATGTCGGCATCGCCCGCAGTCTTTATGCAAAGTACGTTGGGAGTTGAGCAGGCGAAGTGAACCAGGGAGGCAACATGACGATCACTGTGAATGGAGCGCCGGTGACAGTCCCTGCGGGGGCAACGGTATCTGCTTTGCTGAAATTGCTGGATGTGGAGCCTGCACAGGTCGCCGTGGAACTCGATGGAAGCGTGGTTCATCGTGAGGTATGGTCTGAGGTTCCAATATCTTCAGGAGCCACGCTGGAAATCGTGCGCTTCGTGGGAGGTGGTTAGACCAGCAGGGCGGAGGATGTAAGCGGTGTAGCTACCCGTTCTTGATGGTCGGGCTGCCGCCCTGCACTAGTGTTTCGAAAGCGTCCGCGTCCAGCAGGTCAAGGGACTCGACCACCACATCAGCGGACAGATGTTTGCCGTTGTGGCTTACACCGATGCTTCGCATTCCCGCGCTGCGTGCTCCTTCGATCCCGGCGGCGGCGTCTTCTACAACAACGCAGCTACCGGGCGGCGCGCCAACCCGCGAAGCCGCCGTCAGATACACTTCGGGGTCCGGTTTTCCTCTATGCACATCTTCAGCGGAAACGATCGCCTGGAAACGGTGAGCAGCCCCTAGAGCCTCAAGCACTACCTCGATGTTCGGACGTGGCGCGGCCGAGGCGATTGCTTGGAGCCATCCCCGCTCGTGAAGTCGGCGCACCCAATTTGCGACCCCCGGCAGGGGCGAGATCCCTTTCTTTCGAACCAGATCACGATACAGTTCTTCTTTGGAGTTTGCGATTCTCTGGATGCGCTCCGGAGTCGTTGCGGCACCCAGCCATTGGGGGATGATGGAATCGTTGCGCTGACCGAAGGAGGAAAGAAACTGCTCGCGAGTGATGGCAATGCCCTCATTTGCCAGTGCGTCCCGCCAGGAAATCCAGTGAAACTCCTCGGAGTCGATTAGAGTTCCGTCCATGTCCCAAAGTACTGCGCGAACTGCGGTCATCAGGCGACCTCAATGACAAGGAAATGGGTTAGCGAAGCGCTGCTCCAATATGCTTCTCAGGAAAAACTGGTGGTCCCGCTTTTTATGATGTCCACAAAATGCCGCTTCACATCAGCGAGCCGCACCGCTCGCGAGTTGAGCAGGGGCGGGACCGTTTTTCACGCTACTTTTTGGGTCACCTGGGAGAGCGCGTAGTCTTCCAGGTGGCGAGCGTCGCTGTTGAATTTGCGGATGCCCTCGGCGAGTTTTTCCGTCGCCATGGCGTCCTCGTTGTGCATCCAGCGGAAGGTCTTCTCATCCAGGTGAATGCGTTCTTCCTTGCTGGCCTGCGCCTTTGCCGGGTCGAGTTTACGCTCTAGAGTGCCCTCGGCTTGCTCCAACTGGTCAAGAAGGTCCGGACTGATGGTGAGCAAATCGGAACCGGCCAGGCGGACGATCTGATTCACATTGCGGAAACTTGCCCCCATCACCTGGGTTTTGTAACCGAATTTCTTGTAGTAATTGTAGATGCGCGTGACGGACGCAACACCGGGATCCTGGTCCGCAGGAATCTCCGCCCCGCCGCGCTCTTTCTTGTACCAATCGTAAATGCGGCCAACGAAAGGCGAAATCAAGGTTACTCCGGCTTCTGCGCACGCGACCGCTTGAGCAAAACTGAACAGAAGTGTGAGATTGCAGTGGATGCCTTCCTTCTCAAGAAGTTCGGCCGCGCGGATGCCCTCCCAAGTGCTGGCGATTTTGATCAGGATGCGCTCGCGCGCCACGCCCTTTTTCTCATACAGCGAGATGAGCTTGCGCGCCTTGGCGATCGTCGCGGCGGTATCGAAACTCAAGCTCGCGGCGACCTCCGTGGAGACACGGCCGGGCACTACTTTGAGAATTTCACATCCGAACAAAACGAAAAGACGATCAATGAATTCCTCCGCCATTTCGTCGTGGCGGCCCCCGCGCTTGAGGGCAAGTTCAGCAGCTTCTTCCACCAAGTGCCTGTAGACCGGCATCTGGGCGGCGTGAAAAAGAAGCGAAGGATTGGTGGTAGCGTCCTGCGGCCGGTGCCGGGCAATGGCCTCAATATCACCAGTATCCGCTACAACGGTCGTGTATTTCTTCAGGGATTCAAACAATGTCATTGTTCTCTCCTATCGTTGAGATCTGAAACTCCGGATTTACTTGCCATCGCGTGCGGCGGCCAACTTGCTCGCTTCAAACTGAGCGACTTTGTTCAGCCGGCGACGATGCCGATCGGCGCCGCTGAACCTGGCGCCGAGGAAATTTTTCGTGCAGTCCCATGCGACTGCGATACCCATGGTCCGGCCTCCGAAGCAGAGGATATTCAGGTCATCATCCTCCACTCCCTGACGTGCCGAAAAGTCATCGTGACACAACGCCGCGCGTGCGCCGCTCACTTTATTGGCGGCCACAGACGCGCCGACGCCGCTGCCGCACACCAGAATACCGCGCTCCACTTCTCTGCTGGCCACAGAGCGAGCGAGGGGAATTGCAAAATCCGGGTAATCGTCGTCGGTGTCATAGACTTTGTTTCCAAAATCGACAACCTCGTGGCCTTCTTTCTCGAGCAGCTTGGCGAGTTGCTGCTTCATTTCGAATCCGCCGTGATCGGCGCCTATGCCCACTTTCATGTCATGCTCCCGTTCAGCCCCGCGCTTGGTGCCGAGCAATCTGGCTCTTCGCAGCAGCCACAATTCTTTCTGCGCTAAATCCAAACTTCTTCAACAACTGCTTAAGAGGCGCCGAGGCTCCAAAGGTTTCGATACAGACGTTGTGCCCCTCGGATCCGGTGTATTTGCTCCAGCCAAAATCCGATGCTTCCTCGACCGACACTCGTGCCTTTACGTGTGGGGGCAGAACAGCGTCCCGGTAATTCGTATCTTGATCATCAAACAATTCCCACGACGGCATGCTGACCACGCGCGCGCGCACGCCCTCCTTGCTTAATTGCTCGTGGGCTTCCAGGCAGAGAGCCACCTCGCTGCCGGTGCCGATGAGGATGACCTCAGGTTCGCCGCCCGGGGCATCCGCGAGAATGTAGGCCCCGCGGGCCAGGCCCGAAGCCGCGGCGTACTTTGTGCGGTCGATTGTCGGTACGGCTTGGCGAGTGAGCACCAACACCGCCGGCTCGTGATGCAGTTCGAGAATGACCTTCCAGGCCTCTCTCACCTCGTTCGCGTCAGCGGGCCGGATCACAATCAAGCCGGGCATGGAACGCATGTGAGCAAGTTGTTCAATGGGCTGGTGGGTTGGACCGTCCTCGCCAACACCGATGGAGTCGTGAGTGAACACATAAATCACGGGGAGCTCCATCAAGGCGCTCAAACGCATGGAACCCCGCATGTAATCGACGAAAATGAAGAATCCCGAGCCAAACGGCCGGACTTTCACCAGGCTCAGTCCGTTTAGAATCGCGCCCATGGCGTGTTCGCGGATTCCGAAATGAAAATTGCGGCCGGAATAATTCTCCGCCGAGAAGTCGCCGGCGCCCTCTTGCGTAATGCGAGTCTTGGTGGAGGGTCCAAGGTCTGCGGATCCTCCGATCAACCAGGGAATGTTCTTGGCAGCCGCGTTCAGCACTTTCGCCGAGGACTCGCGAGTTGCCAGGCCTTTCGGGTCAGTGGGGAATTCCGGCAATTCGCGGTCCCAACCTTCCGGAAGTTGGCGGTGCTGCATGCGGAAGAGTTCTTCGCCGAGCTCGGGATACTGCTTGCGATACTCGCCGATTCGCGCGAACCAAGCATCGCGTAACTGCTGGCCGCGCTTTCCGATGCCTTGACGGAAGTGATCGTAGACGCCTTCCGGCACGTAGAATTTTTTGTCGTCTGGCCAGCCGTAGCTTCGTTTGGCGAGCCGGACTTCCTCCTCGCCTAGAGGTTCGCCGTGCGCTCCGCTGGTGTCTTGTTTGTGAGGCGCGCCGTAACCGATGTGGCTGTCCACAATGATGAGCGTGGGGCGATCTTTGGTGTTCTGAAAAGTGCGGAACGCTCGCGCCAGCATCTCGAGGTCGTTTGCGTCGCCGACCCGCGTCACATTCCAGCCGTAGCCGATAAAACGAGTGGCCACGTCTTCCGTAAAGGCCAGGGCGGTGTTGCCTTCGATCGTGATGTGGTTGTTGTCGTAAATCCAGCAGAGATTCGAAAGTTTCAGATGTCCGGCGAGAGAGGCAGCTTCGCTGGAGATACCTTCCATCATGCACCCATCTCCGCAAAGCGCGTAGACGTTGAAGTCGAAAAGATCCTCGAACCCTGGGCGGTTGTAACGCGCGGCCAGCCACTGCCGGGCAATGGCCATGCCGACGCTGGTGGCGACGCCTTGGCCGAGCGGTCCTGTGGTGGTCTCCACTCCTGACGTCCAGCGGTACTCCGGATGTCCCGGACAACGGCTATCCAATTGACGGAAGGACTTGATGGCGTCCAGTGGCACGGATACTTCGCCGAGTGTCTCGTAGTCTTTGCTGACAGCGCGAACTTCGGTCAAGTGCAGCAGGGAATAGAGCAACATGGACGCGTGCCCAATCGACAGCACGAAGCGATCACGGTTCGGCCACACGGGATCTTGCGGATCAAAACGAAGGAACTGCTGCCAAAGACAGTAAGCCACCGGCGCCAACGCCATGGGAGTTCCAGGATGCCCGGAATTGGCGGCCTGGACCCCATCCATGGAAAGCGTGCGGATGGTGTTGACACAGGTCAGATCCAACGATTGCTGCGTCGGGGAACTCGGTAAAACCGTTGCTATGCTCATAGAGAATCCAGTTGGTTACTCGTTTGACAAGCAGGCGACAGACAGAACCGACTCCAGGAAATGCAACCGAGAGGCCATTCGTAAGCATTAGAAAAAACAACAGTTACCGGAGGGACGAGCGTCAAATCCATAGCAAATGACAAAAGTTTGGCAGGAGGCAGCTCGAACTCGGACCGAATGCCGAGTTTCGCAATCGTCCCCAGTCCTTGCGGAGCGAGGCAGCAGATTCTTCATCATTGTATAAGCAAGCTCGAGAAATCTTCTGCGAGCCGCGACAATCCGCAACCGTCACTTGCCAAATGGTCGTCATCCACGGATTCGCGAGTGCGCCGAGTTATGCCTTCTCTGGAGCCAAACGGCTCTGCTAAGTGAGTCTCGCTAGAGGACATGCGTGATACCTGGGGACGCAGGCCGCGACTGGAAGCTTGGATGCTTAAAAGGAAGACGAGCTCAAGCAGGCTGAAGCCTGCCGGAAAGAAACCGTTGACATGAAACTTCGCGCCACCTTCTGGCTTGGACTACCAAACGAATGAGCGAACTCCTGAGCCAGCTGGACCATCTTCTTCTCAGCGCATTCCTCACCGGAGTACTGTTGTGCGTGGTTTGGCTAGCGCACCGATGGATTGTGCACGGGAAGCTGGTCGCAGTGCTTTCGGAGCGACGCGAACGCACAGAAGGCGCGTCTCTATCTGCACAGAGGGCCGGAATTCTTCGCAAACTGAAAACCAAATTGGCGCTGGTGCTTCTTGTATCGTTTGTGGGCCTTAGCGCCGACTTGACGTTTGCGGCGGAGCCCCAGTCAGAGGTTGCACCAGTAACGTCGGCCAGGGCTGTGGCCAGCCAAAGCGCTCCCGAACCAGGCTTACCTCCAGTAACCGCAAAAGAAGAGGAACACGGCCTCACGCAGAAGGCCGTAGAGGTCACTCGCCTCTTCGGCTTACCGATAACCAACTCGATGATCGTTAGCTGGGTGGTGGCTTTGGGTCTAATCATCTTTGCCCAGGCCGCAACGCGCAACATGAAGCAAGTACCCGAAGGAGCCCAGAATTTCCTGGAATGGCTGGTTGAGGGCCTGTACAAATTTCTGGAAGAAGTCATTGGCGGGCATCTGGTCGAAAAAACGTTTTGGTTTTTTGCGACCATTTTCATTTTCATTCTCACCGCAAATTGGGTCGGGCTCATCCCCGGCGTGGGGTCGGTCGGATGGGGGCATCAGACCTCGCATGGTTTCCAGATCGACCAACCCTGGTTGCGCGGCGCCAACGCCGACGTCAACATGACGTTCGCCATGGCCCTGGTCTTTTTCGCCTGCTGGATCGTCTGGGCCCTCGAGGAAGTTGGCCCGCTGGGATTTCTAAAGGAGCTTTTTGCGCCCAAGGGTGAGACCACCGGTCTGTTAAAGCTGCTTATGGTGTTCGTGTTCTTTGCGGCCGGCTGTCTGGAGATTGTCTCGATCTTGTTCCGGCCGATCTCTTTGGGTTTTCGTCTCTACGGCAATATCTTTGCCGGTGAAAACATGATGGAAGCCATGGCTAGGCTGGTCCCCGGCTTTGGCTGGTTGGTGCCGATTCCATTTTATTTCCTGGAACTGCTGATGGGACTGGTGCAAGCAATGGTCTTCATGTTGTTGACCGCCGTCTTCACGCTGCTGATTTGTCAGCATGAAGAAGGGCCTGCACTCGCACACGATTGAATGACAGATTTCGACGGCTTGACCGTGTTCCATTGCGGGAGCCGCCAAGAAACGGAGAATAGATGAAATGACGGGAAACTTGACGGTTGGTCTGGCGGCGCTTGGCGCAGCCATCGGCGTGGGCTTGATCGGCATGAAAGCTTCAGAAGCGGTGGGACGCAATCCCGAGGCCTCCACGAAGGTTCTGGTCCAGTCCATACTGGCCATCGCCTTCGCTGAAGCGATCGTGTTTTACGCCTTGTTCCTTGCGAAATAAGGAGAAAGCCTCGGGCGTAGAGAGCCAACTGTGGCCCGCGCCCGTACTAGGTAGCGTCCGATGATGAATAATCTTTTTTTGCTGATGCAAGTGGAACCTGGCGGGCAGGTGGAGCAGATCGCCAAGACGTTCGGCGTGGACTGGTCTCATCTGATCGCGCAGATTATCAGCTTTTGTATCGTCTGTGCTCTCCTCTACCGGTTTGCCTATGGACCGATTCTGAAGATGTTAGAAGAGCGGCGTCGACAAATCGCGCAACGACTGGCTGACGCGGAGAAAATAAAGGCCGAGCTGGCCCGGACCGAGGCCCAGCGCCAGGAAGTGATGATGCAGGCCAATGCCAAGGCGACGCGACTCATCGAGGAAGCCCAGATCGCGGCCGCCCGGGTGCAGGAGCAGGAAACCCAAAAAGCCATGGCCGCCGCCGAACAGATCATCGTCAAGACGCGCGAGGCCGCTGCGCAAGACTATGCACGCATGCTCGCCGAACTCAAGCGCGAGGTCGGCCGGTTGGTGGTGCAGACTACCGCTGCGGTCACGGGCAAGATTCTGACGGCAGAAGATCAGCGGCGCCTGGCCGAGGAAACAGCCAGGCAAGTGACGTCCTAGCGGCAGATCGGTACGAACGAGAATGAAAACGAGTAAAAAAACCATGCGTGAGGCCAAGCAATTATTCCGCTTGTGTGTGCTCAATGGATCGTTGGACGAGGGCCGCGTCCGCCAGGTGGTGCAGCGAGTCATTGAAAGCAAACGCCGTGGTTACTTGGTCCTCCTGGCGCGCTTTCAACGTTTGGTGAAACTCGACCATGACCAGCACACGGCTGAAGTCGAGAGCGCCGTGCCGCTGCCTGCGGATTTGCGAGCCAGCGTTCAAGCTGCCTTAGAGAGTGTATACGGGCCGGGGATAGACATCCTTTTCGCTCACCGTCCGGTGCTGATCGGGGGGATGCGGGTCAAGGTGGGCAGCGATGTCTATGACGGCAGCGTGCAGTCCGGGCTGGCCGCACTGGAGAGAAACTTCTAAATCATCAACGCGAAGGGAAGGAACAGAAGCCTAAACCCTAGCGGGACTTGATCTTCGTAACGGATAGATTGGGGTGAAAGATTTATGGCTGACCTATTACAGGAAATTGAATCTCAAATCGCGGGAGCGAAGGCCACGACTGCCAAGCAGAATGTGGGTGTCATCCGTGAGATCGGTGACGGCGTCGCGAGAGTTGAAGGTCTTGCCGATGCGATGCTCAACGAGATGCTCGACCTTGGCCACGGCATCACGGGGCTGGCGTTAGACCTCGACGAGACTGAAGTCGGAGTGATCATTCTAGGCGACTACACGCAACTTCGGGAGGGGGACGAGGTTCGCGCTACGGGCAAGCTGTTGCAGGTTCCCGTGGGCAAGGGGTTGTTGGGGCGGGTCCTGAATACACTCGGAGAGCCGCTGGATGGAAAAGGGCCCGTGAAGAGTGACGTCGCTTATCCGGTCGAGAAAATCGCTCCCGGCATCATCCGGCGTCGTCCGGTTAACCAGCCCGTGCAAACGGGCATCATGGCCATAGACGCGATGATTCCGATCGGCCGCGGCCAGCGCGAATTGATTATCGGTGATCGTTCGACCGGCAAGACGACTATCTGTATCGACACGATCATCAGCCAGGCGCGTCTCAACAAAGCGGCTGAAGCAGCGGGCGACAAAGACTATCGCCCGCTGTACAGCATCTACGTTGCAATTGGTCAAAAACAATCCACGATCGCGCGGATCATTGCCATTCTCGAAGAGGCCGGGGCAATGCCCTACACCATCATTGTTGCTTCCCCTGCTTCCGATTCGGCGACCAGTCAGTATCTGGCGCCATTCGCGGGGGCGGCGATGGGCGAGTGGTTCATGGATAACGGCATGGACGCGCTGATTATCTTTGACGATTTGTCTAAGCACGCGGTGGCCTACCGACAGGTTTCCCTGGTGTTGAAGCGGCCCTCAGGTCGCGAAGCGTATCCCGGCGACGTGTTTTACCTCCATAGCCGACTGCTCGAACGAGCGGCGCGCGTCGGAGAAAAGTATGGCAACGGTTCGCTCACGGCCCTGCCTATCATCGAAACACAGGCCGGAGACGTTTCCGCCTACATTCCCACTAACGTGATCTCGATTACGGACGGCCAGATTTTCTTGGAAACCGACCTGTTCTATCAGGGTGTCCGCCCGGCCATTTCGGTTGGCATATCGGTTTCCCGCGTGGGCTCGGCGGCACAGCTCAAAGCCATGAAACAAGTTGCCGGGCAGCTCAAGGGGGATCTCGCCCAGTTTCGAGAACTCGCGGCTTTCGCGCAATTCGGCTCGGAACTGGATGCCAAGACTCAGGCCCAGATCGACCGCGGAAAGCGGATCATGGAGATCTTCAAGCAGTCCCAGCACAACCCCATTCGCGTCGAGGTGCAAGTGGCGGTGCTCTGGGCGGTCCAAAATGGGTACGTCGATAATGTTCCATTGGACCGGATTAAAGAGTACCAGACGCGTTTGACAGAGTTCCTTACTACACGCAAGGCCGAGCTGCTAGGGAAAATCGCCCAAGAAAAAGCGCTAAGCGTCGCCTTGACGGTCGATCTGAAGGCCGCTGCCGAGCAGTTCAAAGAGACCTGGAGATGAACATTTAATTCCCATGCACAGCCTACACGACTTACGTCGACGGATCAGGTCAATCAGCAACACCGCACAGATCACTAAGGCTATGCAAATGGTGGCGGCGTCCAAGATGCGCAAAGCCCAGGAGTCTGTTGTCGGCGGACGTCCCTTCGCGCGCTTGTTGTACCGCATTCAGCGCGAAGCCACGAGCCGTATGGGCGACTTCAGACACCCGCTGCTCGAAGTACGCGAAGTCCGCAAACGGGCCGTCATCCTGATCGGCGCGGACAAGGGCTTATGCGGGGCGCTCAATGGCAACCTGTTCCGCTTGGCCGCCCAGTTCGACCCCCAGTCAACCGTTTTCATTACGGCCGGGCGCAAAGCCGCGCAGTTCGTCGCCCGCACGCGGCGGCAGCTTGTCGCCGAGTTTGCCTATGGGGACGAGCCCAAATTCCCGGAAGCTGCGGCTATCGCCGCCTTTGCCCGCGACCTGTTCTTGAAACGGGAAGTGGACCAAGTACGGGTTGTCGCCACCGAATTTGTCAACACGCTCACCCAGCGTCCAGTCAATCTCGAATTTCTTCCGGTGGGTGAAATCAAAGCGTTGAAGATCCCGGGGGCAGAATCTGAAGAAAAGCTGGCAGCCGACAAGAGGGAGTCGGTATTTGAGCCTAACCCGGAGGCCGTGCTGGCCTATCTCCTTTCGCACTATCTCAACATTTATATATATCAGGTCCTGCTGAATGCCAAAGCCAGTGAACAAAGCGCGCGCATGGTATCGATGAAGAATGCCACCGACAATGCCGACGAGCTCATCAAGCACTTGACCCTCGAATATAACAATCTGCGTCAGGGCAACATCACGAGGGAATTGCTCGAGATCGCCGGCGGTCAGTCCGGTTGAAACAGAGTCATCATCTTGGAAAGAGACCAATGAAACGGGATATGAATATGAATAAAGGCAAGATTGTTAAAATCTCGGGCCCGGTGGTGGACGTCGAATTCTCGCAAGCAATCCCCGGGATCTATAACGCGCTGATTGTTGAATGCAAAGTTCAAGGACAGCCCGTTAAATTGACGCTCGAAGTGCAGCAGCATCTCGGAGACAAGTCGGTCAGGGCCATCTCCATGTCCGGCACCGAAGGCCTGAAACGTGGCTTCGAGGTGACGGATAGCGGCGGGCCTATCTCCATGCCGGTTGGCGAAGGCGTTATGGGCCGTGTCTTCGATGTGACCGGAAACCCCGTGGATGAGCGCGGACCGGTTCATGCGGAAAAGTACTATCCGATCCATCGCCCGCCGCCAACGCTCGCGGACCAATCGACATCTCCGCAGTTGCTCCCCACAGGCATCAAGGTCATTGATTTGATCTGCCCTTTCTTGAAAGGCGGCAAAGTGGGGGCGTTCGGCGGCGCCGGGGTGGGCAAGACAGTCGTCATCATGGAACTGATCAACAATATCGCCAAGCTTCATGGCGGCGTGTCGGTCTTCGCGGGTGTCGGCGAGCGCACCCGGGAAGGGAACGATCTCTATCACGAAATGTCCGAAGCGGGTGTCATCAAACAGGACAACCTCGGTGAGTCCAAAATCGCTCTGGTGTATGGCCAGATGAACGAACCGCCGGGCGCCCGCCTGCGCGTGGCTCTGTCCGGCCTTGCCATCACCGAGTACTTCCGCGACGAGAAAAACCAGGATGTGCTGCTCTTCATTGACAACATCTTTCGTTTCTCTCAGGCGGGATCCGAGGTGTCGGCCTTGCTTGGCCGCACCGCCAGCGCCGTCGGTTATCAGCCGACCCTCGCCGCTGAGATGGGGGCCCTTCAGGAACGCATCACCTCCACCAAGAAAGGCTCGATCACTTCCTTTCAAGCCGTGTATGTTCCGGCTGACGACCTGACGGATCCGGCGCCGGCCACCACCTTCGCGCACTTGGATGCCACTATCGTATTGGACCGTGCAATCGCTGAACTGGGCATCTATCCCGCGGTGGACCCCCTGGCCTCGACCTCTCGTGCCCTCGCGCCGGAAATCGTTGGCAACGAGCACTACGAGGTTGCACGTGGAGTGCAGAAGGTGCTTCAGCGCTACAAAGACTTGCAGGACATCATTGCGATTCTGGGCATGGATGAGCTATCACCGGAGGACAAGCTAACGGTGTTACGGGCACGCAAGATTCAACGCTTTCTGAGCCAGCCGTTCAGCGTAGCGCAAGTGTTTACCGGTCACGAGGGGAAACAGGTTCCCGTGGCTGACACGGTCCGCGGCTTCAAGGAAATCCTGGATGGCAAGCACGACGAGGTACCAGAAGGCAACTTCTACATGAAGGGCCCAATCGAGGAAATCAAATAGGGTTGAGCGCTCCAGGGCCAGTAGGCCCTCGCGCAACACAGTCAAACATGGCCAATACCATAAAATTGGAAATTGTGACGCCGCAAGCCACGGTTTACTCCGAAGACGTGGACATGGTCACGCTACCGGGCGTGGAGGGCCAGATGGGGATTCTTCCGCATCACGTCCGGCTGATGACGCAATTGGTGCCAGGCGAAATGATTGTACGCAAAAATGGGCAAGCTCACTTTCTGGCCGTGGGCGAGGGGCTCGTTGAAATCACGGGCGACCGTGTGGCCATCGTCACAGATATGGCGGTCGCTACCGAGAACATCGACGAAGCAAGAGCCGAGGAAGCGCGCCAGCGCGCTGCAGCCCGCCTCCGCGAGAAGATCTCTTCCGCAGAAGTCGCTTCGGTCAACGCCGCTCTTGCTCGCTCGCTGGCACAATTGCGCGTGAAGCGCCGTCATCATAAGTGATTCGCGCCGAAAACAAGAGCAGTGGATAACCATTTTTGGAGCACATCCTGCTCTTTTGTGCCTGGACCGTTGCTCGGTACCGTGCCAATGACATCGGCGGCCGCAAGGAAGAGCCTTCGCTGCGCATCCTCGCTCAAACGATCGATGCCAAGAGCTTGGCAAGTGGCAGCTACGAACTTCGCCACTTTGAGAGGGCAATCGAAGCTTGCATTTCAGAAGAAATACCATTTGGCAATGAGACCGAGCACGCCGAGCAAAGTGGCGGCAAAGAGAAACTTTTCGGTGGCAGTTCTGTATTTCGGCAGTTTGAAAAGACCGTAGTGACCCAGGTCTGTCAGCATGTACCCAAACACCGTGATTAGCGCCAAAACAACCCCTCGATAGTCCAGAAGAAAGGCGGGATTCGCATAGGCGATTGCTCGCAGGGGCAGCACAACTCCGAATAGCCCAAGCATCACCATCGCAAGGAGCAACAGTCCAATCCCTAGCTTGAAGTGCCGGTCTTCCACCTTGAAGGTAAGTTCCCGGTTGAGAGTCCACCAGAAACCGGCGAACAGGAAACCAAGCAGGATGCTGCAGACGGGGAGGGCTGCACGAACGCCGCTGTCCAACTGCATGAGCCCACCTCCCATTGGGTCAACAACACACTCGCAGTGTAAGCACTTCCACCGCCAAATTCGAAGCACCGATGCTCAACCTGATGCAAAGGGCTTTCCGGGATGGATAGGCAAGCCGGCTCGTGGCCTCCAGAGAGGCACCCGTCACTTGCCAAACTGCTGGCACGCATAACGCTTCTTCAAGGGAAGGTCCGGTGGCGCGTTGGTCAAGAACTTGGCCCCTAAGTGCTTGCTGCTGAAGGAGGTGGCGCACTGTGCAATGAGCCTGCTGAGAGCGGAATTGCGAATGCTTGGAGAATAGCGCCCCGATCACGATGCGGGCTTCACGCGACTTGAAGAACACGCGTGGATTAGGTAGGAGCAGGGATCTTCTCATGATCGCGGGATCAAGTAGCCATTGGAAGCGGCCACTTAGCTGGTTCGTTTGCTGCGTGGTGCTGACTCCTTTCTGGGTGTTGACCGCTCGCGGTCAACAAGCCGCTACCAGTCAACCAACCGACCAGCTGCAGCAACAATTGCTGCAACTGAAACAGCAGTACGACACGACCACTCGTGACCTCGAGCAACGCATCGCCGCCTTGGAACAGCAAATCGAAAAACAAAGAGAAAAAGAAAAAGAAAAAGAGAAAGAAGAAAAAGAGGCGCGCGAAAAATCAAAGCAGGGGGCGATCTCGGCGGCAGGGCTGGCCGCCCAGGAAGCAGCTGAGAAAGCCGTCCTCGGAGAGTCAGATCAGGTTGGGGCAAAATTTCAAGGACAGCTGCCTTCGGAACCGACGTATGACCTCCTGAGAGAGGCAGACGTAAAGATAGAAAAGCTGCAGGAACAGCTGAGCAGATTTGAATTCCATGGATATTTTCGCTCCGGTTACGGCCTGAACAGCGAGGGTGGGCAGCAGGTTGCCTTCCAGGCTCCGGGCGCCGGCGCGAAATATCGCCTGGGAAACGAAGCGGAGACCTACTCGGAATTGATCTTTGTCAACAACTGGCTGAACCCCGAGCACAATTCCGATAAGGCGTGGATGAAGACCGAGTTCCTAGTGCAGGCCAACACCACGAACTCCGCCAATTATGCAAATTTTCCCAATAGCACAGGGAACGATCAATTCCGCCTGCGGGAAGCCTTTGTTCAAGCCGGCAACGTAATTGAAATCCAGCCGAATGCCAAGTTCTGGGCGGGCGAGAGATTCTACCGCCGCCAGCACATTGACATCAACGACTTCTACCCGCTGGACATGAGCGGGTACGGAGGGGGCGTCGAGGACATCGATCTCCGAATCGGCAAGCTGTCAGTGGCCTTCCTATCCGGGGCTAGGCCTGACATCGTCACACAAAACGGGTATCTCACGAAGAGCAACATAGATGTGCGTCTCTATGACATAAAGGGTCCCCTTGGTTTGTGGGCTGGTTGGTTCAATTACGCGACCTCCAAAGGCGGGACGACACCCACGGGCGCGGTAATTCGAACAACGGATGGATACGCGTTCGGATTCCGCCATCAACGTCTTGAATGGCACGGCGGGTATCACTCCTTTTCCATCCAGTACGGAACCGGAGCAGCCAGCAACTTCAGTACCTCGATCGATGATCCAACGCCGTTTCTCCATAGCTCGGCAAGGCTTCTAGCCGTAGAACAGGTGCTCTTTCAGCCGAACGAGAAGTTCGCCATCATGCCGATCTTTGTCTACCAGCGGACCAAGGATGGAAATCCGCAGCACGACTGGAATCAGTGGATCTCGTTTGGCGCGAGGCCAGAAATCTTTTTCACCAAGTACATCTCTCTGGCGTTCGAGGGCGGATTCGACCACACCAAAGGCTTTGTTCTTACGCAAAACGGCGATAACCATCTCGATGGCTGGCTACGTAAATTCACGATCGCGCCACAAATCGGAGCAGGCAGAAAGTTTTTCAGCCGGCCGGTACTGCGCGCCTTCCTGACCTACGCAAGCTGGTCGGACGGATTCCGAGGCTTTGTGGGCGGAACGCCATATCTGAACAGAACGAATGGCCTGACGTACGGCGTGCAAGCGGAAACGTGGTGGTAGCTCTTCGTTTCCGAGGAACCAGGGGTTCGGCAATGTCAGTATGGGAGGCCAATGGCCGGGCAAGCCGCAGCACAAACTACGGCTTGGGAATTTCAGGAGAACAAGTATGGCGACTCAAGAAATCGTGACTAGTCCTGGCCCGGCAAAGAGTATTCCGGCTGTTTCGGCGACTCCGAATATGACTCCGAATTACTCACGCCCTTTGGCCATCGTCACAACGCTGTTCTTCATGTGGGGGTTTCTGACCTGCCTGAACGATATTCTAGTGCCGCACCTGAAGTCGATTTTCGACCTGGGCTACGCGCAAGTCATGCTGGTTCAATTTGCATTCTTTTCCGCCTACTTTTTATTTTCAGTGCCGTGGTCGAAGATCGTGAATACCGTCGGTTACCAGAAGACTATGGTAGTTGGCTTGCTAACCATGGCTATTGGCGCTTTCCTATTCGTGCCGGCTGCATCCGCTGCTTCGTACCCGCTGTTCCTTACGGCGCTCCTCATTCTCGCCGCGGGGATTACTGGTCTTCAGGTGGCCGCTAATCCCTACGTAGTCGTTTTGGGCAAGCCTCAAACGGCGCCGAGCCGCCTGGATCTTACGCAGGCGTTTAACTCGCTCGGTACGACAATCGCGCCGAAAATTGGAGGGCTGCTGATCCTGAGCGCAGCCCCGCTGGCGATCGAGCAGTTAAGGCAGCTCGCGCCGCAAGCTCTGCATGCCTACCGCGTGCAAACAGCGGCCTCGGTCAAGGTGCCGTACACGGTGATCACCGTTGCACTGCTGTTGTTGGCGGTTCTGATCGGCACGTTCAAGCTGCCAAAAATCGAAACTGCGGCGTCCCGCCCCGGAGAGAAAGTTAACGATTCGATCTGGAAGCATCCCAATCTCTTTCTCGGCGCGATTGGGCTTTTCGCCTATGTGGGCGCCGAAGTTTCCATCGGAAGCTTCCTGGTCAACTATTTCGGCTTGCCCGAGATTGCGGGCCTCTCCGCCAAGACCGCGGCAGGATTTGTTTCGTTCTACTGGGGTGGCGCGATGATTGGACGCTTTCTCGGCGCGCCGCTTCTGCGGCGAATCAAGGCCGGATATCTGCTTGGACTATGCGCGATCGCGGCAGCAACGCTGGTCACTGTTTCCATGCTAGTGGGCGGACACACGGCGATGTGGAGCATTCTCGCGGTCGGATTATTCAACTCGATCATGTTCCCCACCATCTTCAGCCTGGGTGTAGCTGAACTCGGACCTGTGACGGGAAATGGGTCCGGCATCCTGAATATGGCCATCGTGGGTGGCGCAATCCTGCCAGTCATACAGGGCGTAATTGCTGACCATGTGGGGCTTCACCACGCGTTCTTTCTCCCCGTGATTTGCTATTTGTACATCTTGTTTTACGGGCTAAGCGGATCGAAGCCGAATAGCGAGCGGTATGCAAAGGCCTAAAAGGAGCAAATCGGAGGGCTGGCCATGCTAATTGCAGGAGACATTGGCGGTACGAAAACAGACTTGGCGATCTTCTCGAGCGAAGCTGGTCCTCATTCCCCGCTTGCGGAAGCAAAGGTGCATAGCGCGGATTATCCCAGCCTGCATGCAATCGTGAAGGAATTTCTGGCAAAGACGAAAAAGCCCGTGGATCGAGCCTGCTTTGCGGTAGCTGGGCCGGTGATCGGCGGGCGCGTGAAGACCACCAACTTGCCCTGGGTAATTGAAGACGTCTCGCTCGCCCGGGAACTGAACCTTAACATTAAATCAGTTCATCTCATCAACGATCTGGAAGCCATTGCCCGTGCAGTCTCGATCCTAAGGCCCAGCGACGTGTGCACGCTGAATGCCGGCGAACCTGTTTCTAGAGGAGCCATCGCCGTTATCGCGCCGGGTACAGGTCTGGGCGAGTCCTTCCTGACCTGGGATGGCACTCGTTACCTAGCTCACAGCTCCGAGGGCGGCCATTCCGATTTTGCTCCTGCCGACGAGAGGCAGATCCGCTTGCTGGAATACATGCTCAAGCAGTTCGATCACGTGAGCTTCGAGCACGTCTGTTCTGGAATTGGGATTCCACATATCTACCGGTACCTTCGCGACGTCGAGCACCTCCCGGAAAAGCCGGAAGTGGCCAAGCTGATCGAGTCGCCAGGCGATCCTTCCATAGTGATTATCAATCACGCCCTCGATCCCACAAATCCGAGCAAGCTGTGCGCAGCAACCATCGACCTCTTTGTTTCGATTTTGGCTAGTGAGGCGAGCAATCTTGCAATCAAGGTTCTGGCAACAGGCGGCGTCTACCTGGCAGGTGGTGTCGCCGTGCACACCCTGCGAGTGATTAAGGCGCCGGCTTTTCTGCAGCGTTTCAGGCGTAAAGGACGTTTTGCGGAACTCATGGGACGCATTCCGGTCCACGTGGTCGTAAGTCCCGCTGGATTAGCGGGGGCAGCAGCGTACGGGCTGGAACACTCCACGAGAGAACCCGATCTCAGTTAGCGACCCAGTTCCGTGCTTCAAGATTTGTTGATACCGTGTGGCGGTTGGAAGGAAAGGATCTCATGAACGTTCTAGTGATTGATGTAGGTGGCACGCACGTCAAGGTGCTCCTTAGCGGCGAGCGCGAGCCGCGAAAATTTGAATCTGGCTCGACGCTGACGGCTAAGGAAATGGTCGCGGGCGTGAAGAAGATTACTGGAGATTGGAAGTACGACGCCATTTCGATTGGCTTCCCAGGTCCGGTGCTGCGAAATCGAACGGTGGCGGAACCACGCAACCTCGGCCGGGGATGGGTTGGTTTTAGCTTCAAATCCGCTTTCGGCTGTCCTGTAAAGCTTGTCAATGATGCAGCCATGCAGGGCTTCGGCAGCTACAAGCGTGGAAGGATGTTGTTTCTGGGGTTGGGAACCGGCCTCGGATCGACGCTGATCGTGGATGGCATCGTGGAGCCCATGGAACTGGGTCATCTGCCTTACAAGAAGGGCACTTATGAGAGCTACGTGGGAAACCATGCGCTAGTGAAAAAAGGGAAGAAGAAGTGGCGCCGCCATGTCGCGGACGTGGTCGATCGGCTGATCGCTGCTCTCGAGCCCGACGAGGTCGTGCTGGGAGGTGGCAACGCGAAGGAACTCAAGGAGTTGCCTCCAAAATGCCGGGTTGGAGACAACAGTAATGCATTTCGCGGAGGTTTTCGCCTGTGGGAGGAATCGAACGCACAGCCCTCCTTGCCTCGCACAGGATTAATTCCAAATAAACAGAACACAGGAAAGGACAATGAAAATGGCAACACACGCACAAGCGGTCAGCAAGCGCCCAGCGGTCAAACGGCAGGCGTGGAAGGATCTCGGAGCTCACTATAAAAAGGTCCAGGAATTACATCTGCGAGATCTCTTTGCGGATGATCCAAAGCGTGGCGAGCGCTTGACCGTCGAGGCTGTGGGCCTGTTTCTCGACTATTCGAAGAATCGCATCACGGGTGAAACACTCAATCTGCTGATCCGCCTCGCCGAGGAATCTGGCCTGCGAGAGCGAATCGACGCCATGTTTCGCGGAGAAAAAATCAACGTCACGGAGAAGCGAGCGGTTCTGCACACCGCCCTGCGCGCGCCGCGAGACGCGTCCATCGTCGTGGATGGCGAGAACGTGGTGCCGAAGGTGCATGCCGTGCTCGATCGGATGTCGGACTTCGCCAACCGCCTCCGTAGCGGGGAGTGGAAAGGTCACACCGGCAAGCGTATTCGTAACGTGGTCAACGTCGGCATCGGTGGTTCCGACCTCGGACCGGTGATGGTTTACGAGGCACTAAAACACTACACCGAAAGAACCATGACGTTTCGCTTTGTATCGAACATCGACGGCACGGATTTCGCGGAGGCCGTCCAGGATCTCGATCCTTCAGAGACGCTTTTCATCATCTCTTCAAAAACATTCACGACACTGGAGACAATGACGAATGCCCACACGGCCCGTGCCTGGTCACTTGCCGGCTTGGGAGGCGACGAAAAGTCAGTCGCGAAACATTTTGTGGCTGTTTCGACGAATACGTCAGAGGTCGCCAAGTTCGGCATCGACACCGCCAACATGTTCGAATTCTGGGACTGGGTCGGCGGCCGCTACTCGATGTCTTCCGCCATCGGGCTCTCGACGATGGTCGCCATCGGCCCGGACAACTTTCGCGCCATGCTAAGTGGGCTCCACCAGATGGACGAACACTTCCGCACCACTCCCTTCGAGCAGAACCTTCCGGTGCTCATGGGTCTTCTGGGCGTCTGGTACAGCGATTTCTTTGGGGCGCAAACCGTGGCGGTCCTGCCCTACGAGCAATACTTGAAGCGGTTTCCAGCCTACCTCCAACAACTGACGATGGAAAGCAATGGCAAGCATGTCACCCTCGACGGGAAAAACGTGGCCCACGAGACAGGCCCTATCTACTGGGGCGAACCAGGAACGAATGGCCAGCACTCGTTTTACCAATTAATTCATCAGGGGACCAGGCTCATCCCATGCGACTTTGTCGCTTTTGTGCAGCCTCTCAATCCACTTGGCCGACATCACGATATGCTCATTGCCAACGTCTGCGCGCAGGCCGAGGCGCTGGCGTTCGGCAAGACTCCCGAGCAGGTCGCGGCGGAAGGCACTCCAGACTGGCTGGTTCCTCACCGGGTATTTGAGGGCAATCGTCCGTCGAATACGATCCTGGCCGAACGACTGACACCGGAAACCCTGGGCAAGTTGGTGGCCCTCTACGAACACTCCGTGTTCACGCAGGGCGCAATTTGGAATATCGATTCCTTCGACCAGTGGGGTGTGGAGCTAGGTAAGGTCCTGGCGCAGCGCATCATCCCTGAACTCGAGAGCAAAGCAGAACCGAAGCTCGGGCACGACAGTTCGACGAACAACCTGATCAGCTTTTACCGTAAATCCAGAAAGAGTGTATGACGACTCTGGACTTTGACCACACGAAACAGGGTAGGGGAGCGCTGACAATTGCTGGGCGCAGTTTCCGCTCCCGCCTGATGCTGGGGACCGGGAAATACCGGAGTCCGGCGGTGATGGCGGATTGCCACCGCGAGTCCGGGGCGGAAATGATTACCGTCGCCGTTCGACGCGTAAACATCAGCGACCGTGAGCAAGATTCGATCCTCAGCTATTTGGCTGACAATTCCTTTTTTTTACTACCGAATACGGCTGGCTGCAAAACGGCGGAACAAGCCGTCCGCGCCGCCCGTTTGGCGCGGGAGGCTGGGCTTTCCAACTGGATCAAGCTCGAAGTGATTGGAGACGACCAGACCTTGTTCCCCGACAACGAAGGCTTGCTCCAAGCCACTCGCATCCTGGCCAAGGAGGGGTTTGTCATACTGCCTTACACCACCGACGATCTTATCAATGCCCGCAAACTGATTGATGCCGGTGCAGCTGCCGTCATGCCGATGGGAGCGCCGATTGGTTCGGGACTCGGTATTCAGAATCAGATGAACCTTCGGATTCTGCGTGAACAGATTACATCTGTGCCTCTGATTGTCGATGCAGGCGTGGGCACCGCCTCCGACGCCGCCATCGCAATGGAATTAGGATATGACGGAGTGCTCCTCAACACGGCTGTAGCCAGCGCCCGGGACAGCGTCGCCATGGCGTGCGCCATGCGCCACGCCATGATTGCTGGAAGACTGGCGTTCGAAGCGGGGCGCATGGGCCGATTCCCGTACGCCAACTCGAGTAGCCCCGCCCTTGAGTTGAGCAACCCGGTGGTGTCTCGGTCGACAACTCTGTCGAAATATTCAAGCCGGAATAGAGATGGAGCAACTCCCGATGTTATCTAGCAAGAAGTCAATCCGGCTGACGCGCCACCGCTACGTCCTAGCCATTCAAGGCCTCATCGCATACAAGATTGCGGCTTATGCGGCAGATATCGCGCGGCCGCAGCGTGGCGCGCGTGTTCGTAACGACGCGCTCGCTCAATCCCGCTATCGATTCGACTGGAGGGGACTGATTGGCAAGGGATGAAGCACCACAGGAAAGTGTCGGAGCCAGAGAAGTGCCGGCGCCGAAAGTAACAGGTTCTAGAGAGGCAGCGTGAGCAATTCAATCCATGAAGTGCCTGCTGACGCGGACCGTCCGGCCGAGGCCGCCCAGCCCGCTGCGGCGGGAGCTGCAAAACGCCCGACATGGGCGGAGACTGAGGGAAGTCCATTGCCGCTCGGTGTTACGTGGATCGAAAGAGAGCAGGCGTTCAACTTTGCCGTTCATTCTGAACATGCAGAGAGTGTGACTCTCTTGCTCTATTCCTCCAGCGATTTGGTGAACCCCTGCCTGACGTTCCGCTTTGATTTTCTACGCAACAAGTCAGGGCGGATATGGCACTGCAGAATCCCACTTAGAGAGATTGGCGAGGCCCGCTACTACGCCTATTCCGTGTCGGGACAGACCGTTCCTCAACTTCACAGCTTTGACCCGCAAAAGGTTCTGCTCGATCCTTATGCGAAGTGTATTTTCTTTCCATCTGGTTTTGACCGCGAATTGGCCATGCGGGAAGGACCAAACGCAGGCCGGGCGCCTTTGGGGGTGCTGACTGGTCACCGACCGGCATTTGACTGGGCAGGAGACCGGTCACAGCATCACGAGTCTGATGCGGTCATCTACGAACTTCATGTGAAGGGTTTCACGAAGAACCCCAACTCCGGCGTGCATCCATCTCGTGCCGGCACGTATGCCGGTCTCGTGGAAAAAATCCCCTACCTGAAGGAACTCGGGATAACCGTTGTCGAGCTGATGCCGGTTTTTCAGCGCGATCCACACGAGGGCGACTACTGGGGCTACATGCCTTTGAATTTCTTCGCACCCCACGCGCAGTACGCGAGTACCCGTGACGATGACGAGCAGCATCTCGAATTTAGAAACATGGTGAAGGCGTTTCATCAAGCAGATATCGGTGTAGTACTCGACGTCGTGTACAACCACACTTGCGAGGGCGACCACAGGGGACCAATCTACAGTTTCAAGGGTTTTGACAGCGCCGGCTATTACATGCAGTCCTCCGACCCTACAAACCCCTACGCCAATTACTCCGGCACGGGCAATACCTTGAATTTCGGCCAGCCACACGTGCGCAAGATGGTGATGGACAGCCTGCGTTATTGGAAACAGGAAATGCACATCGACGGTTTCCGCTTTGATCTCGCTTCGGTGTTTAGCCGCAACGCGGATGGATCTCTCAACTGGAGAGACGCGCCGATCTTCAGTGAAATTGCCGCTGACCCGGAGCTGGGGCGGTTACGCTTGATCGCCGAACCTTGGGACACAGGCGCTTATCAACTCGGTCGCGGATTCCCAGGGATAACTTGGCTCCAGTGGAACGGACGATTCCGCGACGACATTCGCCGTTTCGTCAAGGGCGACCCCGGAATGCTTCCCGACGCGATGCGGCGCATCTATGGCAGCGATGACCTATTCCCGGACAGCCGGGCCGAGGCTTATCACGCCTATCAGACTGTGAACTATGTAGACTCTCATGACGGCTTCACGCTTTACGATCTCGTCTCCTATGATCGCAAGCGCAACTGGCGAAACGGTCATAACAACCAGGATGGCATGGACGACAACTACAGTTGGAACTGTGGGCACGAAGGGGAAGAATCCGTGCCGTCGTCGGTCGAAGCGCTGCGCCGGAAGCAGGTCAAGAATTTCTGCTGCTTGCTCTTGCTGTCCAACGGGATCCCCATGTTGCGCGCAGGGGATGAATTCCTGAACACGCAATTCGGCAACAACAATCCTTACAACCAAGACAACGAAATTGCTTGGCTGGACTGGAACCAACTCCGGGCGAATGAGGACATTTTCCGTTTCTTCAAGAGTATGATTGCGTTCCGGAAAACTCACGCTTCCCTGAGCCGCAGCAGGTTCTGGCGGGAGGACGTCTCCTGGTACGGAACTCGCTCCGCGGTCGATCTCTCCGGTGATTCCCACAGCCTGGCATTCTGCCTGCACGGCGCCTCTCAGGGCGATGATGATATCTACGTCATGATCAACGCATACTGGGAAGAGTTGGAGTTCCACGTCCAGGAAGGTACGGCGCAGGAGTGGAAGAGAGTCGTGGATACGGCTTTGCCAAGTCCCGACGACTTCTCGGACCGCGGTTTTCTTCTGGAGGGGGCGAAATACGTGGTGGCTCCGAGATCCATCGTTGTCTTAGTTCGGCCCCAAACAGGCGGCAGAAGGTCGTGATCGCGGCACCCTATTGGTCACCTAAGATTTGCGCCGAGATCGGTGTTATACAATGACATCACTGCGGCCGGCACGAGATTTTTAGCTTGCGTATGCGATAAGCCAGAGTCGTCCGTTTCATTCCGAGCCGTGACGCGGCACCGTAGGGTCCCGCAATAACCCAGTTGGATTCTCGAAGGGCACGCAGGACATGTTCGCGCTCGGCCTCTTCGAGAGTACTCAGCCTGGAATTGGGTTCCTGAAGTGCTTGTTTCAACTCTGCGAGGGGAGGCCGGAGGACCAGCCCCGGCGACAGGATCACCGAGCGTTCTATGAAGTTTTGCAGTTCGCGCACATTGCCGGGCCACGGATAAGTCGCAAAGACCTCCATTGCCTGGGAAGGAATCGTTTCGATCCGCCGATTCATGCGCTTTGCGCATTTATCGACATAATGCCGCACGAGGATAGGGATGTCTTCGCGCCGTTCGCGCAAAGGAGGGACAGGGAGCGGGAAGACATGCAATCGGTAAAACAAATCACTCCTGAACTGGCCGCCTTCGACCATCTGTCGTAAGTCCCGGTGAGTAGCGGCGATGACGCGGACATCCACCTGCTGAGTGCGCGTGCTACCCAGCCTTTCAAATTCATGTTCTTGCAAAACCCGCAACAGTTTGGGCTGCAATTCAAGTGGGATGTCGCCCACTTCGTCCAGAAAAAGAGTTCCCTTGTCCGCGACTTCGAACCGGCCGGCCTTTCGCATGACGGCGCCCGTAAATGCACCCTTCTCGTGGCCAAAGAGCTCGCTCTCGAGCAGGCCGGAAGGGATCGCGGCACAGTTCAGCTTGACAAAAGGCCGGTCACGCCGCGCGCTTATATTATGAATGGCGCGGGCGATGAGTTCTTTTCCAGTCCCCGTTTCTCCCTGGATTAACACCCCAGAATCGCTGGGTGCCACAACTTCGATCTGCCGGAGTACCTGCTGCAGGGCCTGGCTTTTCCCTACGATCCCCTCAAACTTCAGCTCGGCGTGGATTTCATTCTCGAGGTAAACCTTTTCCTCTCCAAGATTCTCTTTCAGTTTTTGCAATTCGCCGCGGACAAGCGCGTTGTCCACTGCACTCGCCACGTGGCTCGACACTTGCACCAGGAGTTCGACTTCGCCCGGGGTGTAGGCAGTGTCCTCGCGCCTGCCCATTGCCAAAATGCCGAGAACTTGATCCCGGCTTACCAGTGGCAGGACACAGCTGCTCCTAATGCCTGCGGCTGCCGATTTCGATTCGGCCTTCACATCCATTTGGGCAAAGTCGGCGGCGTTGCCCGTCCAGGGCTTGCCTGTGGAGAGAACAGGAGCGCCAAGCGTCTCCCCCCATGAAGCCAATACCTCCTGGTCAAACATGGCGTCGTCTGAGGCGTCGAAAGCATTGAAGTGCAATCGACTACTCTCTCTGTCCAGCAGTCCCAGAACTGCAAAATCTGATCGCATGAGCCGCCGGGTGCCGATCGTCACGTCTCTCAGAACATCGTTAAGCTCCGGATTGTCTGCCACCATGTTTGTCAGATCGAAAAGCAGTCTGAGCCGGGCCCTCTCTACCTCTAGCTCTGATTGTGCGTCGCGTGATCTCTCCAGATTCAGGGCGTTAGCAACAGCCAGCGCAACCTGATCGGCCACCTGCGATAAGAACTGCAGCTCTTCTTCGGAATAATCATGAGGCCGCGAGCTCGCAATGCTGAACATACCAAGCCGGTGTTGCGGCGTGCGCAACGGCACGCGGCAGAGAGAGCGATATTCAAAACCCAGTTTCTTTAGCGCTTCCCTTCGTACCGCAAACCGGTCATCCCTTTTCCAGTCCGCAATGCAAAGCGGCTGTTGCTGCTGATGGACCCACCAGCACGTCGTTTCTTCTATCGGAACATCCGGCGGGGGAAGCTGCCCAGCCCCAATGGAGTGCCAGAGCACTTCGCTAGTACCTTCTTTGAAGACGATGAGATCCAGGAAATCAAAGTCGAGCAATGGACGAAGAAACGCGGCGAGATTGCCTGACATCTCCTCCAGAGTGCTAGAGGCCAGAGATTTGGCGAGACGTGACAACGCTTCGTGGCGTCTTAGCTCTGCGTGGCTGAGGGCATTGTCGACAACCAGGGCGATCTGATCTGCGATCACGGAGAAAAAATGCGCGTACTCCTGCGAATATTTATCAGATTCCGAACTTCCAATAAGAATTGCTCCGACTTTGCAATGCGTTGTCGTCAACGGCACGGCGCACACGGACTTCAAGGCGCGTTTGTTTAATAATTTCTTTTCAGCGGTGAATCTGACTTCTTCTCCGAAATTCGGGATTACAGTGGCCTCTTGGTTTTCCACGACCCAGGAGAACAGCTTGTCTTCACCTGGAACCAACTCCGTGCGGGTCAGCGTAGAAGGGTCCTGATCGTCTTGCACATACCACTTCTTTCCGTCTCCGTCTTGCTTGCTCAAGACCAGGCTCATGTAGTCGAAGGACAGCTGCCCGAGGAGTTTTGCTGGAAGGCTCCGCAAAAACTGATCGAGCTTTTGTTGTCCGCTTAGCCTCCGGAGTACGCGGAGCCGCGGTTCGGTTTCACCAATACTAAGCTCTTGCAGACGGAGCGCCCCTCCCGGTTCAGACAGGAGAGTGGCCGTGAACGAAGGATCGGCGTGTTCTGGCTTGCGCAAAGAAAAGTCAATCATTCCCACAAGAGTGCTCCAGAGAACATAAGCTTCGTCACCAAATCTGTGAGCGCGGCACACGCGTACTACCGGGTGGCCCGGGCTGAGCCGCGATGAACGCTAACTCTCTCGCGGTTCTCGGGTAATTCCTTCGCCGATGGATCAACAACCGAGGCTCAAGGCAGACCTGCCGCATATTCTCGCGATCCCTGTGCCGCCTCGGCAGGAACCTCAGGCCTTGCCACGGCCGGCGTACGGGCACCCACGAAGGCGCGAGAAGAGTACAGCGCGATAGGCCAGACCAGATTTGCCCCTATCACGCTCAAAACGAACGCCACGCTCATGATGTTAAAGAGCGCAAAGAAGAGCAGGGCATAGGGGAAAAAACAGCGCCGGACGATGAACTCCGTATGCCGGCCGAAATACAAGAAAGGATTCGACGAGCGGCTCTCCGCGTGGCCTTGCCAGATTTTCAATAGCTGCTCGGGCCGTCCAGCGGCGAGGCGATGCCGTTCCCATCCTGTGGCGAGGAAGCTTGCTAAGGCGCCAAAAAGGAGCAGCCCACCACACACCAGGTAGGATTTCGTTCCTGAACTCCTCCATAGCCCGATGGTCATGCCGACCAAAAGGAACAAGTAGAACGCGTAGTCGCACATCGTCTCCAGCCAACAGCCGAAGTCGGATTCCTGGAGTTTCAAGCGTGCGACCTCCCCATCACATCCGTCCAGGATGCTTGCCCACAGACATAGAATGGCGCCGAGCAGCGTGTTCCAGTAGCCGCCATAAGCGAAGAATGCAGCGGAAGCGAAGCCGACTCCGAGCGTGAATAGACTGACCATGTTCGGGGTGATGGGGAATTTGATGAGCTGGCGGCTGATCGGTATGGAGATCCGGCGATTCAATCGCGCGTAGATGCCGTCCGTAGGCTTGACCAGCCAGCGATCGAGTTTTTGTTCAGCAGACTGCCGGTCTTCGGGGCTGCTGACGCGCTGCCACAAATTCTCCGCCACCGGCATGCAAACGACCGAGTGCATCTCAATGAGTGAAGCGTGAAGCTCCGCGAGGGTGCCCGCTTGCGTTGGGCAACGTTCTGCGAAATCACGGATCATGTCGACCGAGAGCGCATGAATGCCGACAAGTTTGTCGCCGCTCGTCAGCGCCAGCGCCGCTCCCTCGTTATTCCACTCACTGGCCTTCTTGAGTAGCGATGGATGATACGTCGTGTTTCCGTCCATCAGGATCAAGTGTTCGCTGCCAGCCTGGGTAGCCAGGAACTGCAATTGTTGGGAGAGAGGCGTGCCGGCGGCTTCCGCAATCCACTGGACAGATTCCGGAAGACGTCCAGTAAAGAACAACTCGCGCTGCACTTGCAGTCTGGCGATCGGATCGACGACGATCATGATCTGTGAGGGGGCAAGCTTTTGCGCTGCCAGTATGGTCCGGAGAAGGATGGGCAGAGAGCCCACTCGAGCCAGTGAAGATCTATATTGGCTGCTGTTCGTTCCGTCATTCGGGAGAAAAATGGCAACGGCGACTTTGCCAAGGTGCGGGAGCCGAGGATCCGCTTGTCCGATTTGATCTTTCGTGACGCTTGGCGGAGTACTCTCCTGATTTTTAGAATCGCGACGCTTTCTTCGCCTGGTCAGCAAGAAGAGACAAATGACACCAATGGCTGCCCAGAAGAAGGACCGCAAGCGTCTTGCTAATCCCAAAGCCAGTCCGGTGGCTCCGTTCAGGCCGAACATCTTGCCAATCAGCATGTTTCCACCTTCGAAGGTTCCAATGTTTCCCGGGTTGATGTTGCCCATGACGTTCACCAGTTTAGTCAGTGCTTCGATGACGAGGGCGCTGAAGAAGCCGATCTTTACCCCCATGAGCCAAAGGACCAAACACACTTCCAATATGGCCAGGCAGTGAGAGGCCAGGTTCAAGAAGAAACTGGCCCAAAATGCTTTGGGTGTATGGTGATGAAAATCCAAGAGCGTATTCTCGACCGATTGGATCAGCCGATACCTTTTCTCCATCCAATTCTTCATGGACGGAATGCGGCCGATGATGCGTGCGCCTCCTGAAAGCAGCGGCCAACGTTTTCGCACCGCCAACAGTGTCAAGAGCAAGAATAGGATGAGCGCAGTAACGAACAGATCCGCGTACAGGCGCAAGGCATGCGAAAGCGATATGACGGGAAGCGCTGCCAGGATCCCGGCGATGGTGACCATGGTGCCAGTGACAAAATAGAGCCCACGATCAAGAGTCACCGACGCGAGACCATTCGCCATGGGTATTGCTCGGCCCATTCGCGAAACTCGGATCGAATCTCCAAACGTCTGCCCGACGATTCCCAGTTGGCCAGCCGCTTCCGCACCCAGCCGAAGTCCCAGCATGCGCGCAAACGAGATCTTATGCTGGTCCTCGCCCAGGGTCAGTCGCCAGGCCCAAGTCTTCGCAAGGTGCGAAACTCCCGCGAGGGCTATCACCAACGTGAATCCCCAGCCGAGAGTCACGATGTTTCCCCGCAGCTTGCTGGGGCCGGCTTGCCAGACCAGGAATGCAAACAATCCAATACTTACCGCGACCGCGAGAACCCGAAGCGGTAGCCGCGCTTTTGGCGGGATTCTAAACACTGGCAAGCCTCTCCGCGACCGGGTTTTCACAGAACTCCCGGTCAAAAATGTCTTCGGCGTGAGCTAGAGCCTCAGGACTGTCGACGTCCTGCCAGTGCGCGTCGCCGATATCAAACGCCTTCAGTTTTTTCTCTCTCGCCAGTTGGCGCATGCCGTCCGACAGCGAGCAATCTCCGTTTTTCTTTGCTGATTCGAGTTTGTGGAAGAGCACCGGGCTGCACAAAAACATTCCTGTGTCGAGGGCGTCATAGCTGCCAAGGTTTTTGCCAATATCAACGATATGATTTCCTTGGGTTCTGATTTTCGTTGCGTCTTCCAAGTCAAAGACACAATCCACGTTGTAATCGACCGCGAGAATGACCTCATCATCCGCGAGTGGCTGCTCGAGGAGCGCCCGGGCTATTCTGGGCTCGAAAATGTGATCCGCCATAAGCAGCAAGAATGGCTTGCGAAGCTCTTCTTTTGCGGCCAGGGCGGAAATGCCATTGGCTTTGTCATATTCCAGGTTTTCGATCCAGGTGACAGAAATGCCTCCCGGCGCTTGGTTGAAGTCGTTGGTAAACCACTGGCGGATGACCTCCGCTCGATGTCCGACAACGATCACAAATTCACTGATTCCGGCTTCCTTGGAGGACATCATGACGTGCTCGAGAAGCGGCACGCCACGAAGTGGCACAAGAGGTTTGGGAAGGCCGCCAGACAGAGATGCAATGCGGCTGCCGAATCCGGCAGCGAGAATCAGACAATGATTAACGGCTGCCATACGTCACCAGGATGAGTCGGTACCTTCTTCGGCCAACCGCTGTCAGAAAAGGGATCGTCTTCAAACGTTTCATGGTTTGGGCATCTCCTTTGCGGACATAACGGTGTTGTCGGGTGGGTGAGAAGTCTTGGGCGCGTAGTCGAAATACTCGATGTTCACGTCCGTGGTGCCAAAAATGTGGGCTTCGGTAACACTCTGCGTCGAGAGCGGAAACCAAAGAGAACCGCTTTTCTGGTAGATCTGCACGAAATGCGTGTTTTTCGTCCAGAACGAGGGGTTCTTGGCAGGGTTGCCCTCAGCGCGGACGAGTGCGTAGTCCTCGGCGTCTACCCAGATGCGCCCTCGGAAAAGGTATTTCTCCTTCCGTTTGGGGGTAATTGCCAGGATGTAGGCCGTGCGGTCGGCGATCAGCTCCGTTCCGATAACTTCAAAGTCATAGTTTTCGGGAACGAGCCTTGCCCTGCTGCGCATCTCGGGACGCGATGTTTCGGTTTCCGATTCGAGCATTTTGCGTAGAACGTGCTTGTGCGCTGCCTTCCATCCGTCTTCGGACACGACGTCGAAATGCTTTGTGCCGTCCGGGTCACCTTGCACCTTCACGAGCATCTCGGCACGTTTTTGCAAATGATGGTTTTCGAGGACGTACCGCCTCGTTCCGGCGTATCCCTTCATGGAGGCCTGCCGCTGGAGGTCATGGGCGCCCATCTGCCTCACGATTTCCTCAGCCGTTGGGAGCGCGGCGGAATCGTCCGCCGCAATCGCAGGCGAAACCAGAAACAGAATCAAAGCAATGAGGGTCAAGCAATATTTCATGGTCAAAACTCCAAGACAAATTTTCCGCGGTACTCACGCCAAGATGAGTTGAAGAATCCACCGAACCTGGCGCTCGCAAGGTTGTTCTGTACGTCCCGTGGATCAAAGTGGTTGAAGAGGTTGAAGACCCCTGCGCCTACTCGCGCGCGCACGTGCTTCTCGCCAAACGGCAGCGAAATCGGGCGCGAGATCTGGAGGTCGAAAGAAGAAAAGCGCGGGAAACGATTGACGTTGCGCGGTCCAACGTATTCGCGGAACTCGTTTTCGACGGAGTAGGGAAATCCGGTATGCAGGTCGTAAACGGGGATGAGAGTTAGTTTTAACGGCCCCGCGAACGTGCCCCAGAACAGGAAACGATTGGGTGCGTCAAAGGGCAGCCGCCCACGGGCGTTGGGCTGGATGACCGGTTGCGCGAGATTCCCAAAGAACTGATTCAAATCGTTGAGGTCGCCAAAGGCCCGGGATCGAACGTACGAAGCGTTGAGCACACTCTGGCGCACTTTGTAGCGAGCTGCCAATTGGAATTCCCGGTAGGAGTTACTGCCGCCGTTTGAGAGCTCAAGTGCTCGCGTCGTCCCGGTGGAGGCCGGCGAAACAACGAAGTCATTGGCAGTGTTGCGTTGTTCGTAGGCGACCCGCAGCCATAAGCTGGTGAAAATCTGGCGATCGAGTTCCAGATTCCATGACGTGCTGCTCGGGTTTCGGAGTTCGCCGTTTATTTTGTTCTTATAGAACTCGGAACTAAGCGCGGCGCCGTTCTGGCCAAGCACGGTAACCGTGCGATCCGGAAGATCGGGGAAAGCGGGAGCCATAAGTGGGACGCGGTCATAAAAGCGGCCAACGCCACCCTTCAGCAGCGTCTTTCCATCCTTGGTCACTGCCAGGAGAAATCCCACGCGAGGAGCAGCGTGCGTGGAGCTCGTGACCGTGTCGTTGTCGAAACGCAGGCCGAGACTCAGGGTCAAGCGGGGATTGATGGCCCACTGGTCGCCGGCGAACCAGGCCGTCTCGTTTTGATTAACGCGGAACGACGTCGGGGAAGTGAAGGAGATGCGCTCCACAGGTTCGTTCGACGCACCGTCAATCTCCACCGGCAGAAATGTCTGGCGGCCTTCATAGTCCGAGTGCTCGTAGCTCAGGCCTACCGTGAATTGGTGCGAACCGGCGAACCGCCAGGGCGCAAACTGATAGTTCTCCTGCCAGCTGGTACGGGAAGTTCGACGCGCCTGCCGATTGAAGAAACCACCCTCGGTGGTTTCGATCAGCAGACGATACGGATCGTCGCTCTGCGCGGTGATGTCGGCGTCAAAGCGCTTGTAGCTGAACTGCGAATTCAGCAGGCCTGCCTGGCCGATGAGGTAATGATGCTGAACATAGATTTGATAGCCGCGCTGATGAAAATCCGGCGTCGACGGCTGAGGCGCAAAAGTGTTAAGGCCGAGGTAGTCGAGCTTCTGCGGATAGAGCGCAAACGAAGCCGTAGCTGTCTGCTTCGGAGTGAGGATGAAGTCGAACTGCGTGTAGGAATCGAAACTCTCGAGTTTCGTATCGCGCGCCAGAGGTGGAAGGCTGTTCACCGGAGTGCGGACAGAACGGTATTCAAAGGACTGTGTAACGGCGATGCGGTCCTTCACGATCGGCCCGGTAAGCGTCATGCGTGGTGTGGCGGCGCCGATGCCTGAGATAATGCCGTCGCGATCCCGCAATCGGGGTATGAAGTTCTGCATCGAGAAGTGAAACTTGTCGTAGTCGCTGGTTTTTGTAGAGACGGTGGAAACCGCTCCCGTGAATTTGCCGTATTGGGGATCATACGGATTCGAAATGACTTGGACCGATGCCACGACATCAATCGGAAGATTGATCGCCGGACCGCCAGTCACGGGATCGGTAACGTTCGCGCTGTTCACCAGTACGCCGCTCTGGGCATTACGAGTGCCTTTGAGATTGACGTGTCCATCCGGCCCGCGAACAACTCCAGGAATGAGAGGAAGTGAACTTTCAAACCGCTCGTTCACATTGGGCGCATCGCGCAAAGTCTTGTCGGAAACTGTTTCGGACGGAGCAGGGTTCCTGGTTTCGGCCTGATCCGGTGTTACGACCACAAAGCTGGTGACTTCAATGGGTCGTAATTCGAGAGGAACTCGGACTTCCCTTGCTTCGATGTGCACCGCCTGCACAGCCTTCAGGTCCTGGGAAACAGCCTCGACCGTGTAGGTCCCAAAGGGCACGGCCGCAATCACATACTCGCCGTTCTCGTCTGATTCAGTTTCGAAAGTGGCTGGTCCGCTGAATTTCACGATTGCGCCAGCCACAAAGGATTGGTTTCCGGCAGAGTCACGAACAAAGACCGATCCTTCGACTTTCGCGCCAACGGTGTCGGCCTGATTCCCCCGCGCCGCGGATGCGAACAAGCAGATTGCAAGCAGCTGGTAAAGCAGGAGGAAGACGATTCTTCGGTTTGTAGAGAGTCTTCTTCCATTCCGATGTCGAATGCGGATTTCTTCTGCCTTCCGGGGGAGTTGCGCTAGACGTGTCAAATTCTTTCTCGACTTCGTTTGAAATTGCATTTGGTAGCGTGCGACGGGGATGCACAAAACCGGAGCGCCACATCTCGCAGATCCTTGTAAGTAACGCTCTCGATCCATCCCCGCATCAACTTCCATGAAGCATGCGCAATTCCAATGCACCGATGGCTCGAACTACTTTGCATCTCGTTTCTTATCAATCGCTTGATGGATGCTCAGGGAGTGAGCGCGAATGGGCGGCTGGCGCGAATTCCGAAGGGATGACGGGGCTTCGACGGTTTAGGCGAGTCGTTGACAGCTTGGTGCCGGTCGCTGGTCCTTGGCTAGTCGCCGTCAACTTGATTCAGGTGAAGTTTGAATTTGTCTATCGGCTAGTTATTCTCGGTGACTTAGCACAGTGGGTTGGCCTGAGAACGCTCATTGGCAATTCGACTCACGATTGGGGTGGGGAAGCAGGCATTCGGGAAACGACGGTCTATTTCAGCAGGTCCTTCGCATATTTGACGGGAATGGCCAAGTTCGAGCCACCAAAATCCCTGAGCACCGCGAAATTTATGCCGATTACTTTTCCGTTGCGGTTGAAGAGCGGTGCACCCGAACCGCCGGCGGTTGTGGCGGCGTCGTAGACAATCTTGTCCTCGAGCACGTCGCCGATGTGGCCCTGCGTGGTTGTGGGGCGGATGAGGCGCCGGGAAGCGAGCTGCGACATGATGCCATTGACGTCCTGAGTGTCTGCCGCGATTTTCCCGGCCACTTCCGTGCCTGCCCTGGCGAGAATGCCCTCAATTCCGGTGGGGTAGCCAATCAACACGACGGGCTCTCCCGCAACTGTAGATTCTTTGCGGTCGTCGAATTCGAGCACTGCGGAGTTTGGCGGAAGCGGAGACTCGAGCTGAAGAGTGGCGAGATCCGCCTTCGAGGAAATGCGATCCAGTTTGGCGTGCAGACCCTCCGCTTTTCCGGGGAAATAAACCTCATAGGACAAAACGAAAGCGGTGGCGCCATGATCGAGGAGCTGCTTCATATCCTGGTCTTGCCACCAAGGTTCGACGACGTGGTGATTGGTGATGATTTTTCCATCGCGCCTCACGACGAATCCGGTGCCGAAGACGTCAATCTGGAGATGAGGCCCCGCACCGTCTACATCGAGCTGCACCATCCCTTTGTCGTCAACCAGCGGCTTGCCCGCGGTACCAACCGCTACCCGAATGGGGCGGCCGGACTGCGTGTCGAGGAATTCGACGACAACGTGCAGCAAGCAGACGCTGAAACCGAAATCCTGGACGATGGTTTCGGCGATCTTGCCTTCGCTTTCCAGTAGTCTCAGGCGCTTCTGTGTATCCGCGAGCTGGGACTTCAGGGAATCAGCGTCCGCGCCGCCTGCCGAAGCCACTTTCTTGCGGAGATCCTCAGACTGCGCTCGCAAAGAATCACGTGTGGCCGATGCAGCATGCGGCGGCGCCTCGAGCGACCCGCGTGTGAACTCCGCGCGGTCGACGAGCCCGCCTTGCTGGCCCAAACCGCGGCTCAGACGCGCGATTTCCGCCCGCAACTGACGAGTTTCCTTGCGCGTGCCGCGGCTGGAAATCCCTAGATCAATCGCGGCCAGCACAGCCGCCGTGCTAAGCACGAAAACAGCAGGAATCAGCCAGAAGCGCCGTTTGCCGAGTGGGCCGCTCAGCGACTCGAGGGCGATATCCGCGAAGCGCTCTCGTTGCACGGCGTATTTGAGCATGGTCTTGAGTTCTTCTTGTGGCTTACGCTCGCGGAATTGCGTCCGGATCCTGGCGGCAAATTCCACGGCTTCGAAAGGAAACGAAATCACGTCATCCGCGCCGAGGTCCAGGGCACGAGCGCGCTCCACGGCACCGCCATGCACAATCATCACGATCTTGAGTGGCGACTCCATCTCCGGGCGGGCCTTGAGTTGCGTGGTCAGCCCGCAGCAGCTCAGGTCCGAAGGCGTTGCTTCCGTGACCAACACTTCGGGCGACAGTGTCAGCACGTGGTCAACGGTCAGGACCTGATCTGTAGCGACGTCATATCCCTGGCCAGCCAACGACTTGTTGGCAGCCTGCAGGGAATCGACGCCGAGATTGAGCAGCAAGACACGCATCAAGTGTTCGATGCAGACCGGGATTCGAGAGGTGCGGCCGGACCGCGACCAGCAAGGAGTCGCGATGACTACACACTCGCTCAAACAGAATGTCAGTGACAGCGGATTGGCAAGAACGTCAAAGACTCGTTGTCCATCCTCGAAGAGGAAAACGCAATTTCCGCACGCGCTTTTACTTTCAGTTATTTACGCCCCCGTCCGGATTGGGCTTTCCCTTGCTTCTAATGCAGCGAGTGCCGGTGAGGTGTAGTGAAAAAGCTTTTGGGACGGATAAAAGCATTCGCCAATTCAGTCGTGGAAAACGCGAAGGTGCGCAAACCGATGATTGCCGTCCCGTTCTATGCGTTCGGCCCGGTCAGCGCCTTGTGCTTTCGGACAGCTCGAAGAGATCAGTGGGGAACAATTCCTCTTTCAAAAGAAGAGTGAATCTTTTGATGGATGAAGGTCTTCACTAGGATTCTTTGCGGGTTCTGCGGAAGTCACGAAACGGCTGAAGTCGCCGAAGCCTCCAATGTCACTGGCAGATTTTCTCAAACAGAAAGCGAGCGGACTACATGGTACGTCAATCTGAAGAGTTCCACCCGCAAGCAGCGAAGCGCTTGTTTCTGGCTGTCGTCAATCAGGCCATCTTTGATGTCTTGGAGAACAAGAAAGAGGCGAAATCGGCAGAGCAATGGCTGTTGAGCAGAGACTTTGACGCATATGTAGCACTGCTCGACAGTGACCCCAGAGTGTTTCGGCCAGCGTGAAAGGTGAAGAGTTCGCGTCAACTGGACGGCGCACCAAGAATGAAAAGTGTCTGCCAGCGAGTGTCAGGCGCATTGTCCCGCCTCCTGTCACAGCTGGACAATTCGCAGGCGCACGACGAGTTCATTCATGCGATGGGTCGTACGCCCGAATGACGCGTTTGCGTCCATTGCAGTGCCTGACCTTTGAGTCGAAGTCGTGGCAATAGCCCCAAGCGACTGCCGGGCAGTGACAACACATTTCATCTTGCAGAGCGATTGCGCCTTCGCCCACTTGAAGCTGCGAAGACTAGTGGGAGCCCGAGGTGCACTTCGAATTTTCGACTCAGTCCTGCGAATGGTCTGCTGGTGGCGCAATACCAAGGCGCTTCATTTTGTAAAACAGAGTGGTGCGCTTCAAGCCAAGTCTTGCAGCTGCTCCTCGCGGACCTCCGAGCTTCCAATTAGCGCGCTGGCAAGCAGCCAGAATTTCTCTACGTACCTTGTCTTCGAGGGTGGGGTTTGAAATCTCGGGTTCCGACTGCTCGTAGCTTTCGAGAGGTGCTGGTTCAAAGACGCCATCATTGGAGAGAATGACGCCACGCGCGATGTAGTTTTGGAGCTCTCGAATGTTGCCGGGCCAGTGGTGGCGCACCAGGGAGCGCATGGTCTCCTCAGGGATCGAGTCGATCGATTTGTCCATCGAGGCGGCAAACTGTTGAACGAAATATTCCACGAGTTCGGGAATATCGGCTTTCCTTTCGCGCAGGGGCGGCAGATAAATCGGGAAAACATTCAGCCGGTAGTACAAATCTTCGCGGAATTCACGATCCTGAGCCATTCCCTTCAAGTCTTGGTTGGTCGCAGCAACAACGCGAACATCGACTCGCGTTGTGCGCGTACTGCCGACTGCCTCGAACTCACGCTCCTGGAGCACGCGGAGCAGCTTGGGTTGAAGCTCCAATGGCATGTCTCCAATTTCATCGAGAAACAGAGTGCCACGATCCGCCAACGCGAACCGGCCGACATGAGAATTGATAGCGCCCGTAAAGGCTCCGCGTTCGTGTCCGAAGAGCTCGCTTTCGAGGAGGCCGGCAGGCATCGCCGCGC
>Ga0210406_10000184_pt1 | contig 97529 bp, 100 predicted proteins | sample IncBWC30MmetaG_FD_155454 | JGI IMG/M metagenome (GOLD analysis project Ga0210406, IMG submission 155454) | Forest soil microbial communities from Barre Woods Harvard Forest LTER site, Petersham, Massachusetts, United States - Inc-BW-C-30-M | ecosystem: Environmental > Terrestrial > Soil >... | reverse complement strand
TTTGACGGATTCGCCCTTTGCTTTTTCTTTCTGAGCCATCACCTATCTAGGGCAAATGTTTAGAGCATTTTGAGTTTTGCATACTCACGTGCGGAACCAAGGTTCCCTCCAGCGCCGACTGGCTTCAGGAAATTAAGTTCGATGGCTAAGCGGCTTAATGAGCCGAACCAATTTGGAGAGCATGTCAATTGATGAGCTATGGACGCTGCGCAAAAATGACCGCCTCGCCATCGATGACGAAGTGCTTCCGGCGGTTCTTCAGCGCGGCCTGGTATGCTTTCGGACATTTCCTCGGAACGAATGCCCGTCCTCTGCTTGACGCATGCAGGATAGACAATTGCGCGGAGAAGAGCGGTGATTTGCTGCCAGCGAAGGTCCACCAACTCGCTAACCCGCAACGCATGCCGGAAGGCCATGAGGATCAGCAGCCGATCGCGGACCGGATTGCGGCTGTCACCCGCGGCGGCGACCAGCTTGTCGATCTCGCTTTCCGTCAGGTACTCGCGCTGCCGATAATCAGCGTTCTTGGCCCGACCTCCACGAACTGTCGGCTTTTCAGATCGTGAGGGCCGCAACTGGATCACCGTATTCATTGGCAAATTCCCCCTGTGAGCAAATCAACTGTCGACATAATTTTGCCGACAGATGTAAAGCCCTGTTTGCTCGCAATCACAGCACAAAGAGAAGGCCCGGCGCTGATACACCGGGCCAGTCATGATGTCTCCTACTGGACTGACTGGAAGAGGCAGCCGGCCTGACGCTCCCCGACGTCGGCCACGCCTCTCAACCATGGCCGCAACCCGCAGGCCACAAGTTCACTCTATGACGCTTTCATGAACCCCCGCCTTGAGGCGGATCAAAACAGGGCCAGAATCCAACCCCAGCGGAAAAAGCGAGACCGCCGCGTCAAAATCTATGCCAACTTTTCAGAGGCTTGGCCGCTGGCCGAGATCCGGCCGCGCGAGGCGCGATGGCCCCGAGCCTCTTGTGGCGATTAAGGGAGCGGATTGTGGTGTATTTTTTTAGTGGCAGGCGTCCGTGCGCGCCGCCGATCGCGCGGCCGATTTGGCCCCGACTATCGCAGCAATTCGGGTAATGGCGCAGTCACCTTGCGAGATAATCGCAGCGGGCCTAAGAGTCGGCCGCACGGGCCTAGGCGGCTAGCTCAATCTTCGCGCTCCGCTTTCCCTCGGCATCGTAGACCTTGATCTGAAGCATCGGAAAACGCCCCTTCAGGTCCATAGCAGTTTTCACGGCCTGATCGCTGGTAGCGAAGGCAGCCTCGGCGTGGCCGTCCACAACAACCGCGTAACCACTTGTCGGACGGTCGGTCCCAACTTTCTCCCTGGAAGCAGGCATATCTTTGCGTTGTCGGCGCATTGCGAAACTCCGCTTGTTTGCACCCGTCGACGGCCAAGGCTTTGAGCTGGCATGCATTTTACTAGAGTTGTTACAGCTTTTCCACAGGTTTTCCATAGGCTCGGCAGCTCGAACGCGATACCGATCCGCCCTTCGTTAAGACCACGGCGGCTCTACGCCTGCGTATGTCAGCGATTGGTTGACGACAGTAACGCCGGCCAACTTCAAGCCGGTTCGTAAGACAGCGTTTACAGAAGCGGAATCGAATCCAAGGTCCTTAGCGTTTGGTGGATGGGCCTCGCTGCCCTTCAATCGGATCGTCAGGTGCAATTGCTGGCAAAGGTGCTGGACGATGCGGTTGATTTGATCGTCTGTCATATTCACCCTCCTGCTTACCGGGTGCCTACCAACAGTTTTTAGTATCCAATTTTTGGTAACGCCTCTAGGGCGCGCTTAACTTGGGTTGCGCTCCACTTCGCTTGCCCCCGTCACGATATCAATAATCGCCTTGGCAAGCTGGTTTAGGTCTCTAGGGCGTTTGGGTGTCATCCGGCTTTCCATCTGGGTATTTGATAAGTTCGAACGAGGGGACATGGGTAGTGTCCCACCAAGCCTCTAGCACTGCCCCGCAGACTTTACAGGACTCGCCACCCGTGTGCGCCACCAAGAACTTCTCTTCAGTGCGTTTGTACTCGGCGCCGCAATTGCATCGGACAATTGTCGCCATCCCACGAATATGCGCCCGGCTTCCGCCCTATGCCACCCCTGCATCCCCTATGATTGCGCCGATCGTTGCGGAGGGGAAGCCGCAAAAGCTCAGCAGGCCGGAGCCCGCTGAGCTAATCGCAAATAATGAATAAGTATGAAAGCCGCAGCTTGAGCGGTTGAATTGGGTTCGTCTGTCCAAAATGAAACACTAACGGCGGGGAATTAGGACACTGGAAAATGTAGCTGCTATCGATTGACCTCCCCACAGAGATCTATCGGCAGCACTCTAATGAAAGAGGCCGCCAACTGAGGCGGCCTTACTTTGGCGGCTGCAACTCACTGTTGAGCCAGCCTATCACTCGGTCCGTTTTCAGCGGATCGGGCCGGTCGCAGTCAAAACACTGGAACTTGCGCGGTCCCCTCCCATCGGGAGGTAGCGCTAAGACCATAGGTGCCCCGCAAATGGGGCAAGTCGGTCGTGTGGCTTGGCCCATGCCATAATTCTGCCGCCGGTTCCAAGCGGCGTCAATTCAAAACGGAACATCGAATTAGGACAATCCCCAAATCAACTTAGGACACTTGGGCTTAAATACGGACCCCACGCGCTCGCGATTTCCCTCGGGGTCATTTTCCAAACTGAACCACTACCAAATTGTGGTGCATCAGAACGGGAACATACGGGCACTTAGGGGATACTGTCCGTATTTGAGGCCCGGTGTCCTGGTCTTCTGGAGCGGTTGAATGGCTGACATCTTCAAGTTTTCGATAGTCACTTACGAGCGCAAACCGGGGTTTTGGCGCGCGGCCATTACCCCGAAGGTCGGCTCTGAAGGCGTCGGAGGCGAAAAGGTGCGCAGTATCGTGACGCCGGATGACTATCCGTCCGAGGCTGACGCTTGGTTTGCAGCCCAAAAGCTAATCAAAAAACTATAACCGAAGTTCGCCACTAGCTCGCGCCTCATTTGGTCAACGGTCATTGCGCGACATCGCCGCCGAGCGGGCACGCCTTGGTTATGTCAATGAACGTGGCGCGGTGTTTTCCTGAATGGGAAGGCACGCGGACGGCTGCGCTCCTGAGCGATTCTGGTCATTTTTGCCTAATTCACATTCTGTTCTCTTAGGTACTCGCATAGGTACTCGCATAGGTGCTTGCTACGGACTCGCAGGGTGCTTGCCTGGGGGTGCGTGCTACCCTCTAGCCTACCTCTGTGGGAGCGAGCACCACGTACTCGCATCCCCACCCAGGGGATAGGCCTTGGCTCAGCAAGCCACGAGCCTGTAACGGTGCAGCGATGGCTTGTCGTATTGCTCGAGGGTGATTCTGTTGGCCTTGAAGAGGTCGCGCATGGTCTGCTCGAACTCAGCCTTCTTGATCCTGTGTTTCTTCGCCTCGTCCTCCTTCGCAAAGACCGTCGGGGCATAATTGTTCGCGGTGGCTTTGTCGCTGACGTTGCGCAGCTGGCCCGAAAATCGGTGCAGCAATTCCATGAACACGTCTTCCGCCTCGGCTCTGCGCGTCGCCTGGTCGAGGTTGGAGATTTCGCCTTCGGGCAGGAAGAGGCCGCGCTGATAGCGGAGGACCATGCTTTCGCCCTTCGGGCCATACTGGTTCTTTTTGAACTCTATCTCGCGCAGGTCGTTGTCCGGCTGCTCGCCGCCTTCTGGTTTGGTGCTCTTCAGGTAAAAACGGAACCGAAATGCGCCGTGCCAGGCTGTCGAGCCTGATATCCCCGAGCCCGAATTGATGCCCGCCAGGCTTGGGTGGCTCAGGACCGTTACAGAACCATCTGCGACGTCGGCGAGGGCCTGCATGTGCATCGCGAAGGCGTACACCTGTACGCGATCGATCTCATTGCCGGCAAAGGCGCGCGAGAGCGTATCAATGCTGATGTTCTTCGGCTTGATGTCGCCCGCGGCCTCGTAGAGCTGCTTGTAAAGGGCCGTGACCTCGATACTGCCGCTCTTTGTGGGGGCGCAAAGCGTTGCGTCCTTCCCGAGTAGAGGAAGAACGTGCAAGCCACCCTCAATCATCTGCTTGAACGTGACGCCATAGTGCTTGGCGATCGCGGCAAGACGGATGTGGATCTCCTTGGCTTCGTCCTCCGCCCCTAGATAGAATGCGGGACCAGGTTCGGGCACAGAACCAAGCCAATCCTTCCCTGTGGCGTGAGCTACGTCTCTCATTAGCTCGATAATGCTCTTACCTGTGCCTCCCTCCCCGCTGAACAGTCCAACCTGCCTGATCGGCACCCGATCTCGAATGATCCATTCGCGCTCTGGAATCGGTCGATTGTCCCAGTCCGACATATCGAGCCACTCGAGACCGGTGATTTTCTTAACGATCCGCTCGCCAGGGATGATCCTCAGCCTGTCCACAATATCGGCTCGGCTGTCGGTCGTCGTCGTTGTGTCGTCGCTCATGCAACCTCCTGGGTAGTCAGAAGGTCGCGACCGTCTCTGTCCGCAATAAAATTGAGTAAATCGTTGTAATCTTTGAGCCCGTTTGGCGGAAAACGCGGTACTACTGTTCGTCGCTCATTCGCGTGCATAAGCGTCGCGCGATCGGATGCCTTCCGGCCAGCCTCGTCGTCATCACCGAAGATGTGAACCTCCTTGACGATCGGTGGCAGCCAGATTTTATCCAATCGCGCCGCTCCCAGAGACGCCCAAACCGTCATGCGGGTCATCTGCATCGCCGCCAGTGCCGTCTCGACACCCTCGGCGATACCCATCACCTCGGCAGCGGGACCCAGCCGAACGCACCCGGCACCAAGTCCGCCAACGCTCGTCAGCCGCTCGATCTTCTCAGCCTGGTTGTTCAGTCGCGTCCGCTGAATTGCAATGACATTGCCGTCCGGAGCCTGGATCGCGGCGATCATCTCCCGCCGGTCAGGACGATATCGCAGCGTCGGAGGTCGTAGCGTGATGCCGCGGCGGCTGAGGTACTCGTCAGCGAGCGTACGATGAAGCGGCTCGGCAGCCCGCCAGATCAGCACCGCGTCGGCGTTCGGTCGATGCGGCGTTACGCTGACCGGCCGTTCGCAGGGCTCCTCTCGCTCGTCATCAACCAGGCCGCGACGGTCAAGCTCGTCAAGGATTTCCTCAAAACTGCAGCCGGCGAAGCAGTACAGCAGCAGTCGCCCGTCGCCGTCTTCAATCGATAGCGATGGGTTACGATCGCCGCGACCCTTGCCGTGGTTGGGACAAGGGCAACGAACCAACCAGCCCTTGCCGTTGCGACGCCCCTTGAGCGCGTTTCCGATTTGATTGGCGTTCATCGCGATCCTCCGCAGGATGCGAGGATGCAGACGAACGGGAACGAGAACGGCAGCAGCGCCGCAATGAACGCTTGAACGTTCACCGGAATTATGTATGTTCGCTGTTGTTCTGAAGGTGCGATCTCCGGGGCTGCCTTTGCCGAGGCGGCCCTTTCGCTTGATGGGTCAGGCGGCCTCGTCATGACGCCTCCCCATCATTAGCGAACATCTCGCACCTCTCGACGCCACCAATCTGTTGAGTGAGCGGCGCGTCGATCCGCTCCGGCAACGCGGCCAGGACGGCGGCGGCAGTCGGGTCAATGACGCCGGCGTGCTCCCTGCAGCAGCGGAGAAGCGCTTCCCGGGTCCTACAGAAGCTCCGACCCTTCCAATTGGATGTGGGATAGGTTTCTGCGCTGGCGCGGTACTGAAGAATCCACTGGATCCGGTGCCGGCATTCGATGATCCGCCACCGCGGATTCAACCGGGCAATGACGCCAGCGTAACCCTCAGAGGACTCGCTCAGGCCGGCGCCCCCCGGCGAACAGCCAGTGAACAGATTCTGGGACTTTTTCCGGGACTTTGCGCCGTCAGACCCTGATTTATGCCCCCTTCCGGCCTGCTTTTGTTCGCCATGATCGGACTGACGCGAATCCGAAAACCCAAATAATTCAGTGGGTTTATAGATAAAAACGCGATCGGCGCTGTCTGCACATTTCAGTTCTGGAAGCTCGGATGCACCAGGGCCTCAGGCGACAGCGCGAGCACCACCATCGCCGCGAGCGCAAGGGTGCGGAACGTCAACGCACGGCGATCGACCATCACTGCGATCAGCACGACGGCCGTCATATAGAACGATCTTTGCGTCGCGACCTCGGCACCGGAGAGCAGCAGGTAAAAGGCCGCGGCCGCAAGCGCTGCAGCGGCCGCCCATTTCTTGATCGGGAAAGACACGGTCAGCACAGGGACCAGCGCCAGCAGCGCACGCATCGCGAAGAAGACGACGCCGGCGACCACCGCCATGTGATATCCCGAAATCGACAACACGTGTCCCAGGCCGGAGATGAACATCGCGTCGTTCACGGGCGTAGTGATCGCGTCGCGGCGGCCGGTCAAAAGAGCGGTCGCAATCGCTCGCTTGTCGCCATCGAGCGTGGTCCGGATACGCGCATCGATCGCATCGCGCAGGTTCTGCATGAAGGCCGCGTAACGCAGGTAAAGGCCGCCTTCGACCGGCGGTTCGACGGTCTTGATGGCGCCGGTGACAAAGCCGGATGCACCGATACCTTGAAAGAACACGTCGCGTCCGAAGTCGTAGCTGCCCGGCCGCAACGGGGTGAGCGGCGGCTGCAGGCGCGCTTTCAATTCGACAAAACTGCCGACGGCCGGCGCGGCGCCCTTGCGCACCGATAACCGGACGCGTTCCAGTTTCATATGCAGGCGCGGAGCGTCCATCGCGGTGACACGCAGCAAGAAGCGGTCGGTGCGCTCGCGGATGTCCCGGGTTTCGACAAAGCCGGCAAGCGACACGGAATAAGCGGGCCTCGTCAGTATCCCATGGCCGACCAGTGCAGTCCTCCACGTCGACGTTGCGAAACCGGCAGCGATTCCGGCGATCATCACGGCCAACGGAAATACCCTGCGTCGCCGAAGTAAGAACGCCGCCACGCACAGGCCGATCGCGGTCGTGGCGGCAACCGGCAGGACAGGTTCGCGTTCGGCCGCGAAATAGAGCGCAATCCCGGTGCCATAGGCGATCGGCACCCACGGCAGCAATCGGCCGGCACCGGCCTCGGCCTTTACCCATTCGCGCAGTTTTTCGAGAGAGTTCGACCAGATGCCAAAGCCGGCGGGCGCAAAGCCCCCCGCCTGCGCCGCGCCGGGCGGTGGCCACGTTCCTGCAATTCCCCGCGCCCGGCCGGGAGCCCTGCCCCGCTCTGCCATTGGCCACCTTACGCTACACTCGACAGCCGCGACGCTACCTTAGGCTGTACCGCAGAAGAAAGCCGGAACAGATGCAATTCCCGGCAAATTATTCCAAATCCGGTGGAAACCTCATGGAATTCGCCAGCGGCAATGTGCCGGCGCATCGATGGTCCCGGACTTCGATTGGAAACTAAGGGCGTTGACCGGCGGGACGCTCACATGCCCGGCGAGTGCCTTTCTTGCGGGTCCGGGACTGCATCAGACCAGGGATGTTAGCTTTGGCTCGATCAATCCTGCGAAGGACTTCCGCCTGCTGGAGGCAGAAGCGAGTCATGCTGAGGTCGCGCCGCGCGGCCTCCACCTCGTGCAACACATGGTCGATTGCCTCAGCAACATTGTCCTTTTCAGCTGGTTCTGGATGGATTCCGCTCACGGCGCGGCAGGCCTGCGTTGACCAAGATCGGCGGTTGGAATCGATGATGGCAACAACGAACGATTCTGGGAACGGGCGCGGCTGCAACAGTGTCGAATTATCTCTTAATTGGTGATCGTCTATGAAGCGTCGCTTCTCTAGGAAATTTCCCTTTTGTTTTGACCGCAAGTGCGCTGGATTTTGACTTGCACGTCAAGGAAGCCATCGGGATATTTCTGATCCATGGGCCAACGGTCCTGTTGCGCGGAGGATTGCGATGACTTCGGCCGGTGTCGGAGAAATATCGATGTTTTCGGTCATCAGTATGGGCTCCTAATTTCAAAGACATGCAAATCTCAACCGGAAAATCTTGGCGATCGATGGCCGGATCTTCGGTAACTGCGAACCGACTGGGGCGAGCGTCATAAACCTTCGTATCGGTTGGTGACCCCATCGTTCAATTGAGCCGCTGATCGCGATCATCTTAGATACGGTATGTGGTAGCGACCCCCCCCCACCCGCTACCGCTGCCCTCCTTGGGCGTTTCCTCCCTAGACTTGGCCGCTTGTGGCAACGCAAGCGGTCCTTCTAGCGCAACAGGGTGAGTTCGATGGTCGAGGTCGTAGCAGCATTTCTTGGGTTATGTAGCGCGGGCATTTTCCTGGCGCACGCTGTCGAGGCCTACAGCACCCAGTAGAACCGTCCCCTTGCGCTTTAACGGAGGCGAGCGTGAGCAAGTTTGCGATAGGGCTTTTCACACTAGCCGTGTACGCAGCTTCGCTGCCGGTTATTGCTATGATCACGCCGGCCAAGGCCGCGACGAGCAGCAGCGGGCATATCCAGAAACACAAAAAGCACTGGCGGTCCCGCGTTGGCGGACCCTGGTATGTCGGTCAGGCGCAGGCGTTTGTCCCGCCGTACAGTCAGGCCGGCCCGGTCTGCCCGGGAATCGCCCGAAGCATCGATTGCAAGGTGTGGCCTCCCCCATTTGATGAGGATCCCGATCGAAAACGGGGCGCCAGCGGCGGGTGATGCTGCGCGCAAAGACCGAAATGCGCTCATCCGACGTGCGCGGTCATCTCGCCGGTTGCTCCGATTTCAGGTGCAGCCATTGCATCGCAATCAGCGGCGATAGTTGGCCTAATGATGTTCGGCGGTCTGATCTCGAACCGCGCTTCGTTGGCTCAGCCTGCGGCAAGCGCGGTGCTGACGTGCGACCGATTTTAACCGGGACCGGAAGTCAGGTATTGATGTTCCGCCAGCAGCCCTAGCCGCCGTTATTTTCCAATTCCCCGAGCTTTGCGTTGCAGGCCCCCTCGGCATCCGCGAGGGTATTAAACGGTGAGCCGCTGACCTCGACCGCGCCTGTGCTCGAATGGAGCGGTCGCCACGACGCAAGAAAGCCGCGACGCCCGTGAAAGCCGGGGCCGGTCGGACTTGCGAATGTGATGACGAACGAAATGCCAGCGCTGCTCGCGCTCCATACGTCCATGCTTTTGACCGCATGATGGAACTGCAGAGACATATTCAGTAACCTACTGATCCATCCGATTAACCACGCCGTTGCCCCCTATCATCCTGCGTTTGGCATCTTCGCAGGTCTTGCGAACGTTCTCGGTGAACAGCGCAGATTCCTCTATGCGGTTGAAAAGCTTCTTGCCTTCCTGGCGATATGCCTCTGCGGTATCACGGATCATGTTTTGCACATCGGCAGTTAGCGCCTCAAATTTCTTTGCCGCGCTGATCAGCTCAGCCCCCATTGCTTCGAACTCTCTGGCTGCCGACTCATACTCTCGCTTCACAGCCTCAGCCGTGAGTGCCGCTTCAAGTTTGGCCATATCCACTCTCGGTATATTCTCGATGCCCGCCATGCTGATTTCCTTCTACTCGGGGTCCGGACCCTACCCATGAGCAAAAAGGGCCGGCCCGCGATGAGTCCGGACAATGGCCAACGGGCGGCCCTGACCACCCCGCATGATCCACCTCTGAATGGCGTTTTGAACTCCGATTCGTGGCAAAAGATTCGCAAAACTGCGGCGAATGCTTATCCTGGAGAAGATGCTCAAATCATTTGAGTTTTGTATTCCGACAAGAGGAACCTTGGTTCCTGACTGCCCCGACCGGATCCACGAAATGACCGGATACACAAAATAAAGTATGCCGGCTACCGCCTGGGTGTCGAGCGCAAGGGCGACCGGGTACCGTTGACTGGCCGAGGCGGATACGATTGCACAAAGCGCTTCCCCTGGATTGTTAAGGCCGCCCTGAAGAACCCGATGGTGAGGCCGTCATCTTGGGTGTTGACGGCTATTCCGATGATCGCTTGCCTGACCCCTGGCACCAACCGCGTGCCGGGATTTTTGTTCCCCCGTAGTTGCATCGTTCGGCAGGCTGGCCCCAATCGGATACGCGTCGAAGATCAACGATGATCCAGCGTGCCAGAGACTGTTTACCGAGCCTGGCGACGCTTTTCGACTGATGACCGAGCGATCAGAAAATGCTCGAGCTTCTTGCCCGCCCTGAGCTGCGCCTGTACCCAATGCGGTTGCTTTCCACGGCCGGGCCATGTCTCGGCAGTATTTTTGGGGTTCTGATATTTCGGAAGAACTTTCGGATAGGCACGGCGTGGCGGCCGATTGGACCCAATCGCGCTATTGGCGTTTTCAAGCCTGCGCAGACGTTCTTCGAGCTTGGCCTTCTCCTCCGCTATCTTGCGAGCCAGGATCGAAGTCACCTGTTTGTGCAAGCTCCACAACTCATCTGTGGACGTGGATTTGAAAGCATAGCCTTCCATCGATCGGACCCTCTCGTGCTACACGGGCCAAGGCGCCCTCCAGCGCGATGTAAGATGACATCCGCAAAGCGGAAGCCCCCTGGCGCAAGGTAGCAAATGGTAACCAGTTTCCGATTCGGAACAATGGAAAAAGCCGCAACCCGGCGGGGTGTAACTTTGGCCGCGCATCGGTCGAAATAGTGGTTGCGTAACAAGCATATTTCGGGCGCGCTGGCCGGCCCCCAGGGTTTCAGCGTACTTTCCGGCCGCCGCGCCTTACGCGGCGGCTGGAGCCAGTCTGCCGACTGCGCCAGGAGCGCTGACGCGGCCGCGCTCCTACGGCTTTCGCTTCGGCCCTGCGTAGCTGGTCTTGAAGTTGCTGAAGTTCTTCAAGCTGTTTGGTCAGCGTCTGAACACAGAGACGTAGGGCAAGCAAACGATTGGAAGCCACAGTGCGGTTACTCACAGCGCACTCCTAAACTACGAAAATCAATTACCGAAAAAAACCGCGTGTGACCGCAGTCGTTCCAAGCAGGTTCACCACTATGAACATGAACCTTAAATGAACTCGGATTCACATGCCGGTCAGCGAATGCCTTTGCGGCTCGTCACGCTTAAGGCGCTCGAGTTGAGCTCGCCGGACGTACGCGGGCGACCTCGATTTGCGGCCCGACTTCGATTGGGACAAGCCAGCGCGGTGATTAGGGGTTTTTGACCTGAGTGACCCGCCGCAAGATCGGCATCGAAATCCTTCGCGATCTCTTCGCCATCGCGTGCTGATTGCCGGTTTCGTCGTATTGTTAATTTACTTGGTCGGATACTGACGGTAGCGAGCAACGTGCTCCAAACTCACGATAGCTGCCGTTCGCCTGATAAATCCGGATAACAGAAGGCCCCGGCATTTGCTTGCCGGGGCCTTTTTTGCCCGAAGGCCTTCCACAGACTTGTGTTTCCGCCTATCTCAGATTCCGCCCGTCGGAGCTTTGGTTACCCCACCAAATAAGGCCCCCCTCTGTCGGGTTGGCGGCCTCGGCGCTCCCCCGCGCCGGGGCCGTTCTCATGCAGGATTGGTATTTTTCTGAGGCAGTGCCTATCTTTTCCACATGCTTTGAGCGCTTGAGTTTGCCTGCCAACCAGATCGACCAATATTCCTGCCGCCCGGATTGGCTTCATGAGATCAAGTACTCTGGCTGCGGCGAAACCCGATGGGGCTTCGCGCGGCCTTCTTCAAACCAGGAACAACCCGTGACAGGTCCAGAACTGAAACAACTCCGCCAGGATCTCGCCGACGCGATCGGCCGGCCGCTGTCGGCTGCCGACATGGCAAAGTTGTGCGGCCTGGAGCCAGGCGAAGGCCCCGATACCATTCGGAGGTGGGAAGTGAGTGGTCCCAGCGGACCCGCAGGCAAGCTTCTCCGCATTCTGGCAATGGCCAGCGATCGCCATCCGATCCTCGAAAACTTCAATATCTTCGACAGGTGGGATTTCGATGAGAAGGAGCGGCCAGCCCGACGCGAAGCGTTTCGCGCCAAGATGCGAGACGAAATTCGCCAGCGGCTTGCCTGATCGCCTTCGCCTCGGGCGTCACCGTCGCACGATCGCGACGCGGTCCAGGATCGGTCGCCTGCATTTCCGTTATCCACAACGTTCAGCGCAAAACGGTGTGGGGTGATCCCACAGTCGCTTGCGCGCTGATGGTGGTTGCGGAAAACTCCTCGAGATCACGATGCGATCAAGTGGAATCGCATCATGATCTCATCTCTTTGTTTGAGCATGATCTTTTCGGAAAACCGGTTTCCACTTTTCCGGATCATGCTCGAGCACGGCTTGGGGGCGGGCCATGGATAGTTCGGACGCCGGTTTTGATTTCGATCGCTATCGCAGATTGCTGGCCGAAGCGACCGATGAGCGAAAGCGGCTGGCCCTGATCGATTTGCTGATTGAAGAAAAAGCCAGGGACCGGCTTGTCGCACAGGCGCTGCGGGCCCGACTTTCGGGCTTGGGATTGAAGGCGGAAGCGCCCGCTTTTCCCAAGGCGCTTTCGATGGAGAAGGTTCTCCAACGGAAGTCGCCCTAGATCATGATGCGATTTAAGTGGAATCGCATCATGATCTCGTCTCTTTGTTGAGCATGATCTCCGCGCAAACGCGTTCCGCGTTTGTCAGCTAAGGGAAAACCGGTTTCCACTTTGCGCTAGCGCGGCCCTTCGGGTCCGGATCCTGCTCTAGCCGCCTTTGCCGACCTCCTTGGCAAAGGTGTCGCGCAGGCCGATGGTTCGATTGAACACCGGCAGGGCAGGCGTCGAATCGGCGTCGCGCACAAAGTAGCCTTGCCGTTCGAACTGCACGACATCGCTCGAAGCAGCATCTGCGACATCGGGTTCGACCCTCGCATCGCTCAAAACCTCCAGCGACTCTGGATTAAGGTCAGCCGCGAAATTGGCGGCGTCCGGGCTTGGGTTGGTGAACAGCGGATTGTAGAGACGGATTTCCGCTGGTCTGGACTGCGCGGCCGATAACCAGTGCAGGGTCGCCTTGACCTTGCGACCATCGGGCGCGTTGCCGCCGCGGGTTGCGGGATCATAGCTGCAGCGCAGTTCCGTGATCTCGCCTGCGGCGTTTTTGACGGCCTCGCGGCAGGTGAGAAAATAAGCATAGCGCAGGCGCACTTCGCTTCCCGGCGAAAGCCGGAAGAACTTCTTTGGCGGATTTTCCATGAAGTCGTCCCGCTCGATATAGAGTTCGCGGCCAAAGGCGATGCGGCGGGTACCGGCTGCGGGATCATCGGGATGGTTGACCGCTTCGATCTCCTCGATCCGGCCTTCCGGATAGTTCTCGATCACGACCTTGAGCGGCCGCAGCACCGCCATCCGCCGCTGCGCCGTTTTATTGAGCACTTCGCGGATGCAAAATTCCAGCATGCCGACATCGACGACGCTGTTGGCCTTGGCCACGCCGATGCGCTTGACGAACTCCCGGATCGCGGCCGGCGGCACGCCGCGTCGCTTCAACCCGGCGATTGTGGGCATCCGCGGATCATCCCAGCCGGCGACGTGCCCGCCGCGCACGAGTTCGGTCAACACGCGCTTCGAGAGCAGCGTGTAGGTCAGGTTCAGCCGCGCGAATTCGTACTGATGCGGCGTTGATGGCACCGGAAGCTTGTCCAGAAGCCAATCGTAGAGCGGTCGATGGTCCTCGAATTCGAGCGTGCAAATCGAATGCGTGATGCCCTCGATCGCGTCGGATTGTCCGTGGGCATAATCGTAGCTTGGGTAGATCGACCATTTGTCGCCGGTCCGCGGATGGGCGGCGTGCAGGATCCGGTAGAGCACGGGGTCGCGCAGATTGATGTTGCCGGAGGCCATGTCGATCCTGGCGCGCAGCACGCGCGCGCCATTGGGAAACTCGCCAGCCTTCATGCGGCGAAACAGGTCGAGGTTTTCTTCCACCGAACGATCGCGGTAGGGGCTGTTTTTGCCGGGCTCGGTAAGCGTGCCGCGCGTGGCCCTGATCTCTTCCTGCGACTGATCGTCGACATAGGCGAGGCCGGCAACAATGAGCCCTTCCGCCCATTCGTAGAGCTGCTGGAAGTAATCGGAGGCAAAAAACAGATATTTGCCCCAGTCGTAACCCAGCCATTTCACGTCGGCCTGGATGGAGTCGATATACTCCTGTTCCTCCTTGGTCGGGTTGGTATCGTCGAACCGCAGGTGGCAACGCCCGGAGAACTCCTGCGCGATGCCGAAGTTAAGAGCGATGGATTTGGCGTGGCCGATATGAAGGTAGCCGTTCGGTTCCGGCGGAAACCGCGTCACAATCAGCTTGTATTTTTTGGCGTCGAGATCGGCTTGGACGATGTCGCGAATGAAGTCGCGCCCTGCCTCCGCCGCCAATGCTTCTTTGGTCATTCTTGTTTCCTGTTTCGGAACGAGCGGTCTATCTGCCAAATCCACCGCTCCCAAGGAAGGCTTTAGTTATGCCCGGTTCCTGCTATACACCATCGCGTCGATAGTGGTCCGATTCTAACATTCGCCCCCCATTTACACGGACACCTTTGCGAATGTTAGAATCGAAAGACCACTAGCGAATACAGGATGCTAGTGGAGTTTGGGATTTGACATTCGCTTTATGAGCTTGCGGCTAGGTGTTTAGCGAATGTCAAATCCACTCCACTAGCGCGTCCCGGACTTTCCCCGCCAGTGCATCAATGACCGACCCGATCGTCACGCGCTTTGCCCCCTCGCCGACTGGTTTCCTCCATATCGGAGGGGCCCGCACCGCGCTATTCAACTGGCTCTTCGCGCGTGGCCGCGCCGGCAAGATGCTGCTGCGGATAGAGGACACCGACCGGGAGCGGTCGACGCAGGCGGCGATCGCCGCGATCCTTGATGGGCTCAAATGGCTCGAACTCGATTGGGATGGCGATGTCATCTACCAATATAGTCGCGCCGCGCGCCACCGCGAGGTAGCCGAGGCGCTGCTTGCAAGCGGCAAGGCGTATCGCTGCTACGCGACGGCTGAGGGACTCGCGGCGATGCGTGAAAAGGCCCGCGCCGAAGGCCGCACGCGGCTTTACGATGGAATGTGGCGCGACCGCGACCCCTCCGAGGCCCCACCCGGCATGAAACCGACGATCCGCCTCCGGGCCCCGCAGATCGGCGAGACCGTGATCGAGGATCAGGTCCAGGGCCGCGTCGTCTGGCAAAACGAAAACCTCGACGACCTGGTGTTGCTGCGGGGCGACGGCAATCCGACCTATATGCTGGCCGTTGTGGTCGATGACCATGACATGGGCGTCACCCATATCATTCGCGGCGACGATCACCTGATCAACGCGGCGCGCCAGAAGCAGATCTACGACGCGCTTGGCTGGAACATCCCAAACATGTCCCACATTCCGCTGATCCATGGTCCTGACGGCTCGAAGCTATCCAAGCGCCACGGCGCGTTAGGCGTGGATGCCTATCGGGCGATGGGCTACCTGCCGGCGGCATTGCGCAACTACCTGGTCAGGCTCGGCTGGAGTCATGGCGACCAGGAGATATTTTCCACCGACGAGATGATCGCCGCGTTCGACCTTTCGGGTGTGGGCCGCTCGGCCGCGCGGTTCGACTTTGCCAAGCTGGAAAACCTCAACGGCCATTACATCCGTCACAGCGACGATCAATCCCTCGTGAAGATGTTCGAGGGGGTGCTGGATTACGTGCCGAACGGGCTGGAGCTCAAGGCAAAGCTCAATCCGTCAACTCGCGCGCAACTGCACCAGGCGATGCCATATCTCAAGGAGCGCGCCAAAACCCTGGTCGATTTGATCGATGGCGCCTACTTCATCTTCGCCGACAGACCGCTGCAGATCGAACCGAAAGCAGCCGCATTGCTGACGCCGGAAAACCGCGAGCTCATCGGCAAGCTCCGCAGCGTGCTGGAGGCGGTCAAGGATTGGTCGGCGGAAAGCACCGAAGCCGCACTGCGGGCTTTCGCCGAACAGAACGGTCTCAAGCTTGGCGCGGTGGCCCAACCGCTGCGCGCCGCACTCACCGGACGCTCGACTTCGCCGGGGATATTCGACGTTCTGGCGGTGCTGGGACGACAGGAGTGCCTGGCCCGACTCGGCGACCAGGCCCCTACTTGAGGCTTAGTGCGGTGAATTTGAAGTTCCTATCAGTGTTGCTGCAATCTCATCATAGGAACTTCAAATTCAAAAATCGCACTAGAAACATTAACTTGCTAGTGCTCCTTTGATTCCGAAGTTCGCATCGGAGGCCACCACGAAAATTTGCGAACTTCGGAATCGGAGCACTAGTGGTCCGATTCTGACATTCGCACCCCAGTCGAGGAGGAAAGGACCACTAGTAAAATATTAATGCTAGTGGAGCTTTCGATTTGACGTTCGCATGAGGGTTTCGCGGCGGATGGGTAGCGAACGTCAAATCGGCTCCACTAGGCGGCGCCGTCTTGCAGTGCACACAGGAATAAGCTACGCATTTGTTCGGTCTTTAGAATACTTGGCCACCTTCGCCGTCCTGTTCCGGAATAGCGGGTCGCCGGCTTTGCAACGACCTCATCGGGGACCTCACGATGGATGCAAACTCCCATAACAAAGCCGCGACGCTGACGGTCGGCAACAAGACCTACGATTTCCCGATTTCGAGCGGCACCGTTGGGCCGGATGTCATCGACATCGGAAAGCTCTACGCACAGACCGGCATGTTCACGTATGACCCCGGTTTCACCTCCACCGCGAGCTGCCAGTCGAAGATTACCTATATCGACGGCGACGCGGGCGTCCTGGAATATCGCGGCTATCCCATCGAGCAGCTCGCCGAGCACGGCGACTTTCTTGAGACCTGTTACCTGCTGCTCTACGGGGAGCTGCCGACCGCCGCGCAGAAAAAGGATTTCGATCACCGCGTGATCCACCACACCATGGTTCACGAGCAGATGGCGCGGTTTTTCCAGGGATTCCGGCGCGACGCTCATCCGATGGCGGTGATGGTCGCTTCCGTCGGCGCGCTGGCCGCGTTCTATCACGACTCCACCGACATCAATGATCCGCTACAGCGCATGATCGCGTCCATGCGCATGATCGCGAAAATCCCGACACTGGCGGCGATGGCCTACAAATACAATTTGGGCCAGCCCTTCATGTATCCGAAGAACTCGCTGAAGTTCGCTGAAAACTTCCTCTACATGTGCTTCGCGGTCCCTTGCGAGGAATACAAGGTCAATCCGGTGCTCGCGGATGCGCTTGAGAAGATCTTCATCCTGCACGCCGATCACGAGCAAAACGCCTCGACCTCGACGGTGCGCATCGCCGGCTCCTCCGGCGCCAATCCGTTCGCGTGTATTGCCGCAGGCATCGCCTGCCTGTGGGGCCCGGCGCATGGCGGCGCCAATGAGGCCGCGCTGAACATGCTCTACGGCATCGGCACGGTCGACAAGATTCCCGACTTCATCAAAAGGGTGAAAGACAAGAACAGCGACGTTCGCCTGATGGGCTTCGGCCACCGCGTGTACAAGAACTACGATCCTCGCGCCAAGATCATGCAAAGGATGTGTCACGCGGTGCTGGCGGAAACCGGCCACGGCGACGATCCGATGCTGAAGGTCGCGCTGGAATTGGAAAAGATTGCACTCCACGATCAATATTTCATCGATCGCAAGCTCTATCCGAATGTCGATTTCTATTCGGGTATCACGCTCAAGGCGATGGGATTCCCGACCTCGATGTTCACCGTGCTGTTTGCGGTTGCCCGCACCGTGGGCTGGATCAGCCAGTGGAGCGAGATGATCGAGGATCCGCAGCAGAAGATCGGCCGTCCGCGACAGCTTTACACCGGCGTTGCGCATCGCGACTACGTGCCGATTGGAAGCCGCAAATAACGCGGCTTCGAAGAATGCAGGCTACGCTACGAACCGGCTCGAGCCCGGTCTTCTATTACACCCCCCTGGATTTTCGCAACGTCGCCAGCACGATGTCGGCTGCGCGCACGCTCGGCGACAGGTTGCCCGTCGACATGATGTCGCCGATCCCGGCAAACGCCTCAACCTGACGCAGCCGCATGGGAGAATCGGACAGGACCTCGTGCAAGGCTCCCACGAGCTTTTCCGGCGTACAATCCTCTTGCAGGAATTCCGGTATCACGTTTTCGCCGAGCACCAGGTTCGCCAGAATCACGGAATTCGCCTTGATGGCGCGCCGTAAAATCCAGGCCTCGGCGGCTCCGACCCGGTAGGCTGTGATCATCGGCACTCCTGCAAGGGCGAGCTCAAGCGTGACAGTGCCGGACTTGGCAAGAGCTGCGTGAGCGATCCGAAAGGCCGCGCGTTTTTCTGGCTCGCCGGCAACGATCCGCGGCGTGACGCTCCAATCCTTCACGCTCTCCCGGACCATTTCCGTCAGGTGCGGCATGGTCGGCAAAATCAATTCGAACGCCACGCCTTCGGCTTGCAGCCGGCCCAACGCCTCGCCAAAAATCTTCACGTGATGCCTGATCTCGCTGCGACGGCTTCCAGGCAACACCAGAAGCGCGGGCGGCGCCTGGTCGCGGCGCTTTTGTTCCTCAAGGCTCGGCCTGAGCGTGCCGATCTGCTCGGTCAGGGGATGGCCGACATAGCTGCAAGGCGGTCCGTGCAACCTGCTGTATTCCCTCGGCTCGAACGGCAGCAACGCCAGGACGTGATCGATATAACCGCGCATGGCGCGCGCCCGGCCCGGCCTCCAGGCCCAGACCGACGGCGAGACATAATCGACGATCGGGATGGCGGGATCGCGGGCCCGCACCCGTCTCGCCACCCGGTGGGTGAAGTCGGGGCTGTCGATGATGACGAGGATGTCGGGTTGCGCACGCATCACCGCGCCGACGGTTTCCCGGATCAGACGCAGCACCTTTGGCAACTGCTTCACCACGCCGGCGAAGCCGATAATCGAAAGTTCCTGGATCGCAAACAGCGAGGTGAGCCCCTCACGCGCCATCGACTGGCCGCCCACGCCTTCAAAGCGCACGGCATCGCCGAGACGCTGGCGCAAGACCTTCATCAGGGCGGCCCCAAGCCGGTCGCCAGATTCCTCGGTAGCGATCAGGAAGATCGTCCGCCCGACCCTGCCGCTTGCCCGGATCGGCATCACGCCGGCAAACCGTGGATGAAAAGACCTGCCGCGTCGGCGGCTTCCACCATGGTCTGCGGCTCGACCACGACGGTGTTGCCGGCGACAACCGCAATTCCCGCGAGCGAAGCGGCGGCCGCACCCTCGACCGTCCGCGGGCCCACGGTCGGCAAATCGAAACGCAGATCCTGTCCGCTTTTTGGGGCCTTTACGAGCACGCCGCGCGCGGAGCCGGCGCGAATACGGCGCTCGGTGCGAAGGTGTGCAACGCGCGCCAGCAAGCCGTCGGTACCTTCAATATCCTCAACGCCGACCACATGTCCCTCGATCACCACGACGGCCTGACCGATGTCGAAAGGACCAAGCGCGCGCAACACGTCCAGCCCCTTGGCGATATCGGCGGCAGCGCCAGCATCGGGCGTCTTTCGGGTGAGGCAACCCTGCGGCATCAGCAATTCCGGCGCGACATCCTTGATCCCCACCATCCGGAAGCCATCCTGCTCGAGGATCCGGCCGATACTTGACAGCAGATGATCGTCGCCGCCGCGGAAAGCCGCCCATACGCTTCCGAGCACGCGAAGCGTTCCCCAGTCGAGACGGATTTCCGAGAGTGCCGGTCGGACCAGTGATCCGATGAAAATCAGATTCCGGCAGTTCTCGGAGCGGAACAGCTTCTCCGCTCTGCCCAGCTGTCCGACCGAAATCCAGTGGTGGCGAAAGCGCTCGGCGCCTTTGGGATCGCAGGCGCCCTTCAGCGCGAACAGAACGGAATCAATCCCTCGTGCCGCAAGCGAATCCGCCACCGCGAACGGCATCACCCCGCCACCCGCGATCAGTCCAACCGGCGACGAAATCTCCAACGCCGCTGATGTCATGGCTCCGGTAGCTCCGTGGGTCAATGTTTCTCCGCCTGATCGGCCGGAAGGCACAGCGGGCGATGCTTGCCGTCACCGATAAAGCTGAGAATTTCGCCGATCGCCGGATCTGTGCCCGCCAACGGCTGCACCGCAGCGAGCCTTTCGGCGAACACGCCAGGTCCGTGAAACAGTTTTTGATAGAATGAACGAAGCGCGGCGAGCCGCTCGCGAGTAAATTTGCGCCGTCGCATGCCGATGATGTTGAGGCCTTCAAGCACGGCATATTGTCCGTTCACCAGCCCGAAGGGAATGACGTCGCCGCGCACGCCACACACGCCGCCGATCATCACCTGCGATCCGATGCGGGTGAACTGATGCACCGCCGACAGACCGCCGATATAGACGTGGTCACCGATCTCGCAATGACCGCCGAGCGTTGCGGAGGTTGCAAAGATCACGTCGTCGCCGACGATGCAGTCGTGGCCGACATGGCTGTTGTTCATGAAGAAACCGCGCTCGCCGACGCGGGTGAGGCCGCCGCCCTTGACGGTGCCGATGTTCATGGTGACGCCTTCGCGGATCGTGCAGCCCGCGCCGATTTCGAGCCGCGTCGGCTCGCCGCTGTAGCTGAGATCCTGCGGTGCGCCGCCGAGCGCCACAAACGGCGAAATCACGCAGCCATCGCCGATCGTGGTATAGCCCATTACCCGCACATGCGAGATCAGACTGCAGTTGGCGCCGATCGTGGCATGAGGTCCGATGATGCAATAGGGCCCAATATGCGTGCCCTCGCCAATCATAGCGCCGCCTTCAACTCGCGCGGTGGGATCGATCGTGCTCATTCAATGGTCTCGGATCGCTAGCCGGTGTGAAGCGCAAAACATTCGATTTTTCGGTGGTTAGCGTGGACCGGGGATACTGTCCAGTGACCTCTGGTGGCCTACTTCCACCTAAGCGGCGGGAAAGCAAAGCGATTAATTCATCGTGCGCTGAACGAACGCCGAGCCTTGCGTCACGACACACATGTAGGAAAAAGTTTGGGCCTCACCGGCAGCCTCGAAATCGACATCGATGATGACCGGCTTCGACTGGCCTCTCCATGTCGATAAAATCGTTGGCGACACAGGGCGCGTCCGTGATTTCTTCACAACCAGCCCTGAGATACGCGGTAGCGCCTCGGTGGCCTTGGATATGCACGTGCTGGCGGCTTCGGCGCGGCCGCTCCCGGCAGCCAACAGAGACGAAACGACGAATATAACGGCGATGCGCATTCGATGTGTTCCGGCCCCGTCGCATGATCCGGAAAAGTGTGCAGCGGTTTTCCGAAAAGATCATGCGCAAACAAATTAGAACACAGAATTTTTGTCGTGTCGATCAAGCTAGCAACACGGTCGGGTGTAGTCGGACAAGAGGTTCGGCAGCGGGTCAGTCCGCCAGCATCGCGCCAACCTCGGCTTCAGCGACAGTCACGCCGTTCACTTTGGCGTCGCCGTGAAACCACCACATCGCCTTTCGCCGGTTGAGCCGGCGCATGTGATATTCCACCGTATCGCCGGGCAAAACCGGCTTGCGGAATTTGCACTTGTCGATGGTCAGAAAATAGACCGCACTGGGCTTCTCGGTACCTTCGATCGATTTGATTCCGATGACGCCGGCGGTCTGCGCCATGGCTTCGATCATCATCACTCCGGGATACACCGGTCGCTCTGGAAAATGCCCGGTAAATGCCGGCTCGTTGAAGGTGACGTTCTTGACGCCGATGCCGCTGTAGTCGGTCCGGATATTGATCACCCGGTCGATCAGCAGCATGGGATAGCGGTGCGGAAGCGTCTTGAGGATCTCATTGATATCCACGAGCGCAATCCTGACCGGTGCCTCCTCCATCGCTCCCGCCTCTAGAACGCCTCCCTCAGCGCGGCGATCTCCGCCGGCGCCGAAGAAGGCCGCTGCCCACTTCGCCTGCGCCATCTGCCCGGTCGCAGCCCGATCATTGCTCGAAATCAGAACGTTGTTCCGCCGCCAAACTTGAACTGCTGTACGACGTCGTGCGGACCCTTGGTAAGCGGAATCGCATAATCGAAGCGCAGCGGACCGAACGGCGACGCCCAGATCATGCCGATACCAACGGAGGTGCGAATGACATTCTGCGGATCAAACTGCAATCCCAGACAAGTGCCTGGAGCTGGCGGAAGATTCTTGGTGTTCGTTGGCGGAATACAACCGGGCGTGTTGACTTCGCCTGTGAACGCCCAGTTCGTTGGTCCGACGTAATCGTAAAGGCCGCCGGCGTCGGCATAGACCGCGCCCTTCAGGCCAATCTCCTTCGGCAGGAACCAGAACGGGTACTGCATTTCGAGGGAAGCGCCCCAGTACTTGGTGCCGCCGAGCGCGTCCTGGGTGCCAAAGGGATTGATGTCGCGAGGCCCGATCCCGTTCGGGGCAAAGCCGCGGACGAGATTCGGACCCATCTGGAAGTGATCAAGCATCCTGATCTGGTTGTCGCCGACCTGGGTGAGAATACCGCCCTGGAGGTGGATCAGGCCGATAATATCGGCCACCAGCGTTGTATAAAATTTCGCATCCATCGCCGATTTCAGATAAGTCACGTCGCCGCCAACACCCGCGAAGTCCTGTCGGAAGTCGATGATCAGGCCCTCGGTGGGGTTCTTGTTGTTGTCCAGCGTATTGTAGGTGAGCGAGTAACCGAGCGCCGAGGTCAACGTCGCGCCAGCGGCCAGCTCTCTGCGGACCGGGAGCGAGGCTTCGCCATCGCTGAAACACCACAGACCGATACCTGAGAGATCGGTCGCGCCCATCGGTCCAAACTGGTTTACAAATGCCGGCGACGGATTGAACGGCAATCCGTTCGCTCCGTTAACGATGTTATTGCAATTATCGAGATTGCTCGGAAGCGTGATTTTCTGGTCATAGATCGAATAACGCAGTTGCAGGCTGAGATCCTCGCGAAGTGTCATTCCGATTCGCGGACTGAAGCCGATGGTCTTGGTGCCGTACGAGATGAAGGTGTTTGGCAACTGCTCGCGATAATACGCGTCAAGACCAAGTCCGACCCGGTAATCGAGCAGATAAGGCTCGACATAGGAAAGCGACACGCCGCGCGCATATTGCCCGTAGACGACCGAAGCCTTGCCGAAAAGTCCGCGTCCCAACAGGTTGCGTTCGGAAATACTCACCTCCGCCAGCGGACCGTCGGTGGTCGAATAGCCGCCCGAGACGGAGAAGTCGCCGGTGGATTTCTCTTCGAGATCGACATTGAGGATGACACGATCGCTCGCCGACCCGGGCTCGGTCGTGATCTTCACGCTCTTGAAGAAATCGAGATTCTTCAGCCGGCGCTCGGCGCGATCGACCAGCGCGCGGTTGTACGCATCGCCTTCGGCGATATCGAATTCGCGGCGGATCACATAATCGCGGGTGCGGGTATTGCCGCGCACGTTGATTCGCTCGATGTAGGTCCGCGGTCCCTCGTCGATGGCAAAGATGATCGCGACGGTGTGCGCCTCGAAATTGCGGTCTCCGCGAGGATGCACGACTGCAAACGCGAATCCGCGCCGCGAAGCCTCGATCTGCATTTCCTCGACCGACTTCTCCAGCGCCTCGGCGTTATAGACCGAGCCGACATTGACGCGCGAGAAGCGGGCGAGAGCTCTGCCTTCAAGCGAGGGAATACTGGATTGGTAATCGACCGATCCGACCCGGTACTGCTGGCCTTCCTCGATCCTGAAGGTCACCAAGAAGCCCTTGCGCTGCGGATCGTATTCCGTGAGCGCGGCCACCACCTGCACGTCGGCGTAGCCATGCTTCAGATAGAAACGGCGAATCAGGTCGCGGTCGGCTTCGATTCGGTCCGGATCGTAGACGTCGCTGCCGCCGAGAAAGCTCAGCAGGTTGGATTCGCGAGTCTTGATCTGGTCCTTCAGACGATATGAAGAATAGGCCCTGTTGCCTTCGAATTCGATCGAGTTGATGCCGGTCTTGTTGCCTTCCGTAATGGTGAAGACCAGGTCGACGCGGTTGTTCGGCTGCTCGATGATTTCGGGAACCACGGTCACGTCATAACGACCGGCATGCCGATAAATGTCGGCGATGCGCTGGGCATCGGACTGAACCACGGGACGCGACAGCGTACCGCGCGGTTTGGACTGAATCTCCGAGGAGAGCTGCTCGTCCTTGACTTTCTTGTTGCCCTCGAACGCGACGCGGCCAATCACCGGGTTTTCAACCACGGTCACGATGATCCGGCCCCCGGCCTGGCTGATTTTGACGTCCTGGAACAGACCGGTCTCGATCAGGGCCTTCAGGCCGTCATCGATGTGACCCTGGTCCAGACGCCCGCCGGGACCCGGCTTGAAATAGGAGCGGATGGTCGAGACCTCGACTCGCCGGTTCCCTTCAACCTGAATCGAGTCCGCGGTTTGCGCAAACGCCGACGAGGATGCGACCCCGGCCGCTACAGTGGCGGCCATTGGCGCCCCGAACATGATCAGGGCGGCCAAAAAGCCTCCCCGTACCCCCATTCCAACCTTCATGCGCCAGGCGCCCTTACAATTCCAATGCCGACCCGTACCCCGACGAACCGACAGATTCCCCTTGGTCGACCACGCTTGTAGCCAATTTTGCCAAGCCGGCAAACTTAATGTGGCAGCGCGATTTGATTTTCACTCCAAGACGTTGCCCATCGGCCACGTCATAAAAAAGCCGCGCTTTACGATGCTGCGAGGTGCAGGATGTCATTGTAGGTGGCGAACACCATGAGCATCAGCACCAGCCCCAATCCGATCCGGAATCCCATCTCCTGCGCCCGTGGAGACAATGGCCGCCCCCGGACGGCCTCCACCGCGTAGAACAGAAGGTGACCCCCATCCAGCAGTGGTACCGGGAAAAGGTTCAAAAGCCCGATCGAAATCGAGAGAACCGCGGCCAGATGCACCAGGGCGGCAAGCCCGATGGTCGCTACCTGTCCGGAGATCTGCGCGATTCGCAGTGGCCCGCCGACCTGGTCGGCCGCTTCACGTCCAACAAAAACGCCGCCGATATAGGCCAGCGTCCGATCGACCACAAACCAGGTTTCCTTGACCCCGAGCCAAAGCGCGGTGGCCGGATCGACGCGCTCCGTAGTGACGTCGCCAGCCGCTGTCTGGCGGGTGATGCCAAGAACGCCAAGCCGATGCGCGTTGCCGAAAGCGTCCTTCACTTCTTTCAGTTCCGGCGTGCCGTGCAATTGCAGAATCGCATCTGCGCGCTTGACCGTGAACGTTAGCTGCTCGCCTGCCCGAACGCTGACGATTCGCTGCATGTCGGAGAAGCTGCCGATCGCTCGACCATCGATAGCGGTAACGACATCGCCGACCTGAAAGCCGGCCGCCGCCGCAGCGCTGCCCACTTCCACTTTATCGACGCGCGCCGTCGTGCTCGGCTTGCCGAAAAATGTGAACAGACAGGTGAAAATCACGATCGCCAGGAGGAAATTGGCAATCGGCCCGGCCGCTACGATCGCCGCACGCGGTCCCACCTTCTTGTAATGGAAGCTGCCCGCCCGTTCCTCCTCGGTCATGCTGTCGAGGGTCTCGGGCGACGGCGCAGAGGCCTCGTTGTCGTCACCAAAGAATTTGACGTAGCCGCCGAGCGGAACAGCCGAAATCTTCCATCGCGTGCCGTGCCGGTCGTTGAAGCCCGCAAGCTCCGGTCCGAAGCCAAGGGAAAAGGTCAGAACCCTGACGCCCGCCCAGCGCGCTATCAGAAAATGGCCAAGCTCATGGAAGAAAACGACGATGGTGAGTACGAACAGGAAGGGAATTACATACCCGATCAAGCCATGGCTTAACACATTGAAACTGTGCAGAAAAAACTCGGACATCCAACTTCCCTCACCCGGGGCCAAAGGCCCCGCCCCAACCCTCTAAGATGCCTTTAAGGCAATTTGAGGCAATAGGGCGGCAGCCATATTTCGCGCGTTATGGTCAACGGATATAGCATCATCCGCTGACGTAAGCGGCGCCAGATTGCCGGACCGTATATAGGTTTCAAGCGTTGCCTCAACCAGTCGGGCAATGGCGCCAAACCTGATTTTGCCATCAATAAACGCGGCCACTGCGACTTCGTTCGCGGCATTGTAAACCGTAGTCGCGCCTCGGCCGGTTCGCAAAGCCTCGTAAGCCAGCCGAAGTCCGGGGAACCGTTCATAATCCGGGGCTTCGAATGTCAGCTGTCCGATTCTTGCGAGATCGAGCCTTGCCGCCGGTCCAACGATTCGATCCGGCCAGCCGAGGCAGTGCGCAATCGGCGTGCGCATGTCGGGCGCCCCCAATTGCGCCACCACCGAGCGATCGGAAAACTCCACCATCCCGTGGATGATCGACTGCGGGTGGACCAGGACGTCGATCTGCTCCGGGGTCAACGCAAACAGGCAAGACGCTTCGATCACCTCCAGGCCCTTGTTCATCATCGATGCGGAATCGATGGTGATCTTTTGCCCCATGCTCCAGTTCGGATGTTTCAAGGCCTGCGCCAGCGTCGCCTGCTCGATATCGGCGCTGGCCCAGGTCCGGAACGGTCCTCCCGACGCGGTAATGATGACACGCACCAGCTCTTCGCGATTGCCGGAGCTCAGCGCCTGGAACAGCGCGTTGTGTTCGGAGTCCGCAGGCAGAATACAGGCCCCGGCCTTGGACGCGCGCTGCATGAAGAAATCGCCCGCGCAAACGAGGCATTCCTTGTTAGCAAGCGCAACGGTGGCACCGCGATCGACCGCCGCAAGCGCAGGCTTCAATCCGGCGGCCCCGCTGACCGCTGCCATGACCCAATCCGAAGGCCGGGCCGCCGCTTCGATCACCGCGCTTTCGCCCGCACCGCATTCGATGCGCGTGCCCTCCAGCGCCGCCTTCAATTCGTCAAGCCGATCGGGATCGGCCACCGCCGCAAAGCGCGCGCCGAACTCCCTGGCAAGCTTGGCCAACGCCTCGACATTGCTGTTCGCCGTCAACGCTTCGACCCGATAGCGGTCGCGCGATGCGCGCAAGAGATCCATCGTGCTGTCGCCGATGGAACCGGTTGCACCCAGCACCGAAACCGAACGCACGGCCGTGGCCGAGGCTCTATTGTTACGCAAGGGAACTGCGCTCATGACCTCATCACCAAACCATAAGACCGCGGCCAACGCCATCCGCGCCGCCGCGTAAAAATCCCAAAATCGCGGCCAAAACAACCGCGGCCACGAACCCATCAAGGCGATCGAGCAGTCCGCCGTGCCCGGGAATGATCTGGCTCGAATCCTTGACGCCAAAGCGGCGCTTGACGGCTGACTCGAAGAGATCGCCGAGCTGCGAGACGATCGAGAGAGAGGCGCCGAGCGCCAGCATGGGTAGGGTTTTTCCAACACCAATTGCTGCAAATCCCGCGGCCACGGCCAAGCTTGCCACCAATCCACCGATCGAACCGGCCCAGGTTTTTTTCGGAGAGACACGCGGCCAGAGTTTTGGACCGCCGATCTGCCGACCGACGAAATAACCACCAATGTCCGTCGCCCAGACCACCAGCAAAACGAACATCAGCGCCGCAAATCCAAAGGCCTGATCAAGCCGTACGGCGACCGAGGCGATCGACGCGGCGAGCGCATAGCAGGCGCCGAGCGCGACCCAACCGCGGTGATTTGGGGCAGCTAGCGCGATGGAAACGACAATCGCAGCAAGAGCGGCGAAAACATAGCCTGATGCCGTCTGATTAAATTCGATCCACCCTGCAGCAAAAATAATGGCGGCGCCGGCAACCATGGAAATGGCCGTACGCGCCGCGATGATCGTGAGCCATTCCACGTAAAGGCCGATCGCTGCCGCAGTGACAAAAGCGACCCACAACCATCCGCCGACATACGCAGCAGCGATCGCAAGCGGCGCCAGGATGAGCGCAGCCCTTATCCGCAATAGCAGATTGTGCCCGTCGCGTCCGGCAGCGCCCGCCGATGTTGCTTCGCCTTCGTTCACGATCCGGTTTTCACGGCCAAACCGCCGAACCGGCGCTCACGTCTGGCATACTCGGCGATCGCCTCTTCCAGCGCAGCCTTGTCGAAATCCGGCCACTGGGTCGGCACGAACACCAGTTCGCTGTAGGCCGCCTGCCACATCAGGAAATTCGAAAGCCGCTGTTCACCGCTGGTGCGGATTATCAGGTCGGGATCCGGAATCTCGGGCGCGTCGAGATAACGGCCGAGCATATCGGCATCGATCGATGCGGGATCGCGTTTTCCTTCGGCGACCTCACAGGCGAGCCGTTGCGCCGCACGCGCAATCTCCTGCCGCGAGCCGTAATTGAACGCGACCACCAGATGCATGCGGTTGTTGTCCCGCGTCAGATCCTCGGCTTCCTTCAGAAGCGCGCAAATGTCGGGCTCCAATCCCTCGCGTTCACCGATCACGCGAACCCTCACTCCGTCACGGTGCAAGGTCGCCAGGTCGTTGCGGATGAAGCGCCGCAGCAGGCCGAACAGGTCACCGATCTCACTCGCCGGACGCGACCAGTTTTCCGAGCTGAACGAGAAAATCGTCAGGTAGAGAATGCCAAGTTCGCCCGCGGCACGAACCACCTTGCGCAGGGCCTCGACGCCACGCCGATGACCTTCGGCGCGCGGCAGCCCGCGGGCGGCAGCCCAGCGTCCGTTTCCGTCCATGATGATGGCCACATGCAACGGACCGTCTCGATCCGGTCCTTCAGTCGCAGGGGCCGCGGCATTCGACATCTAGCAATCCTTTGGCGCATGATCTTCGAAAAACGACAGTCCGTCTTCGCAAAAGATCGTGCTTAAACAGAAGGATAGGCTCAAACGGTGAGAATTTCCTTTTCCTTTGCCGCCAGCAGGTGATCGATCTCCGAAATCGTCCCGTCGGTGGCCTTCTGAACATCGTGGGCGAGCCGCTCCTGATCGTCCTCCGAGATCTCGTGGTTTTTTTCCAGCTTCTTGATGATATCGAGGCCATCGCGCCTGACATGCCGAACCGCGACGCGTGCGGCTTCCGCATATTTGTGCGCAACCTTCACCAGCTCCTTACGCCGCTCTTCGTTGAGTTCGGGAATTCTCAGGCGAAGCACCTGTCCTTCGGTCGCCGGGCTCAAACCGAGATTTGAATCGACGATCGCCTTCTCAACCGCCTTGACCATCGACTTGTCCCATACCTGCACCGAAAGGAGCCGCGGCTCGGGCACGCTGATGGTCGCAAGCTGGTTGAGCGGCATGTGGGTTCCGTAGGCGTCGACCTGCACCGGTTCCAGCATGGAAGCCGCGGCACGGCCGGTCCGCAAACCGCCGAGTTCGTGCTTGAGAGACTGCGTGGCGCCCTGCATGCGGCGCTTCAGCTCGTTGATGTCGAAACTACCCGTGGGCATGACGCTCTCTCCTCCTGACAGCTGCTCATCGCCGCCGGCAGCCCTCCGCACCCAGGCTACGGCGGCCGTCAACCCGCGACGACCGTGCCGCGGCCGGTGCGGCGCAAAATTGCGCCGATCGAGCCTGGCTCCGCGATCGAAAACACGATGATAGGCAGTGAGGTTTCCCGGGCAAGCGCGAATGCGGTGGCGTCCATGACCTTATAGCCGCCTTCAATGGCCTCGGAATGGCTGAGGCGGTCAAATCTCCGGGCGGACGGGTCTTTCTTGGGATCGGCGCTGTAGATACCGTCGACATTGGTCGCCTTGAGCACGGCCTGCGCTCCGATCTCTGCCGCCCGCAATACCGCGGTGGTGTCGGTGGTGAAGAATGGATTGCCGGTGCCGCCGCCGAGCAGCACGATTCGGCCTTCGGCGAGATATTTGTGCGTCGCACTTCGTGTGAAAAGCTCGGAGATTTCGGGCATGACGAAAGCCGACAATGTGCGCGCCAGCGCCCCCTTGCGTTCGATGGCCGCCTCCAGCGCCAGGCAGTTCATCACCGTCGCGAGCATGCCCATGGTATCGCCCGTGGGACGCGAAATGCCGCGCAAGGACACTTCCAGACCGCGCACGATATTGCCGCCACCGACGACGACCGCGATTTCCGTTCCCAGCTTCTGGGCGGCGATCAACTCGCCCGCGAGCCGGTCGACCGTCGACTGATCAATGCCACAAGATTGCGTGCCGGCGAGATATTCGCCGGAGAGCTTGATCACAACACGACGATAGACCGGCTCAGCCATTGCGAATCGCCTTCCTTAAGTTCGCCAGGCGGCCCCGCGCAAACGGGTCAAAGCAGCATCGGGCCGCTATTTCTTTCCGCTAGCGGCCGCGACTTCAGCCGCGAAATCGCTTTCCTGCCGCTCGATTCCCTCGCCAAGAGCATATCGCAGAAATCCGGCCACCTTGATCGGCGCGCCGACCTTACCCTCAGCTTCTTTCACCGCCTGAGCCACCGACTTGCCGCCGTGCTCGGCGTGGATCGAGGCCTGTTCCAAGAGACAGACCTCCTTGTAGTAGGTCTTCAACCCGGACTCGACGATCTTTTCGATCACGTTTTCCGGCTTGCCCTGCTGACGGTACTTATCAGCCAGAACGTCCTTCTCGCGCCTCACGGCGGCAGGATCGAGACCGGCGGGATCGAGCGCCAACGGGTTGGCGGCGGCGACATGCATCGCGAGCTGCTTTCCGAGTATGGCCAGTTCATCGGTTTTGCCGGCCGATTCCAGCGCCACAACCACGCCCATCTTGCCCGCGCCCTCGATCACCGCATTGTGGACGTAGCTCGACACGACGCCCTTGCCGACTTCGAGCGAAGCTGCACGGCGCAGCGTCATGTTTTCGCCGATGGTTGCGATCGCGTCCGCGATCGCAGTTTCCACCGTCACGTTGCCGACCTTGGCGGCCTTGATTTTTTCCACATCGGCGCCGACCTCGAGCGCGACCTGCGCGATCATCTTCACGAGTCCCTGGAACTGGCCGTTACGTGCGACGAAATCCGTTTCGGAATTGACTTCCACCACGACGCCCCTGGTTCCAGCCGTCAGCGCGCCAATGAGGCCTTCCGCCGCAACGCGGCCGGCTTTCTTGGCGGCCTTCGACAGGCCCTTCTTGCGCAGCCAATCCTGTGCCGCCTGCATGTCGCCGCCGCTTTCCGTCAGCGCGGCCTTGCAATCCATCATGCCGGCGCCTGTGGATTCACGAAGGTCCTTGACCATCGCCGCTGTGATTGTCGCCATCGTTGTATGTCCTTTGCCCTGTCGGCACTGGTAGCGGCGGGACTTTGTCCCGCCGCCGTCCGATACTCGAAATCTGTCCTGGAATTTGGTCGGCCGGAGTTTCCGGCTGACGCTTCGCTACTCCGCTTCCGCGGTAAGGGCCTTGGCCTGCGCTACCCAGGCATCCGCCCTGCTCGGCAGGCCGACTTCTTCGCCAATCTGGTGGGCTGTTTCGTGGTCGAGTTCGGCGAGCTGCCAGTAGTGGAAAATACCGAGATCGTTGAACTTCTTCTCGATCGTACCCGAGACGCCTGGAAGCTTCTTGAGATCATCGGGAGCGCCGCGCGGCCCGGCAAGCCCCTGGAAGCCCGAAGCCTGCTGTGCGCTCGGGACTTCCTCACGCGCTGGATGGGCAGAGGCGCCGACGTCGATGCCGGCTTCGCCCTGCGCGCGCGAAATCCCATCGATCGCCGCGCGGGCGACCAGATCGCAATAGAGCGAAATGGCGCGTCCGGCGTCGTCATTGCCGGGGACGACATAGGTGATGCCCTTCGGATCCGAATTGGTGTCGACGATCGCGGCGACCGGAATATTGAGCCGCTGCGCTTCCTGGATCGCAATGTCTTCCTTGTTGGTATCGATCACAAAGATCATGTCCGGCAGACCGCCCATGTCCTTGATGCCGCCGAGCGAACGATCGAGCTTGTCGCGCTCACGCTGCAGCGTCAGCCGTTCCTTCTTGGTGTAGGCGTTGGCATCGCCGGAATTGAGCACTTCGTCGAGATGCCGCAGCCGCTTGATCGATCCGGAAATCGTCTTCCAGTTGGTCAGGGTCCCGCCGAGCCAGCGCGAATTGACGAAATATTGCGCCGAGCGCTTGGCCGCTTCGGCAACGCCATCCTGCGCCTGCCGTTTGGTGCCGACGAACAGGATACGCCCGCCCTTGGCCACGGTGTCGCTGACCGCCTGCAGTGCACGATGCAGCATCGGTACGGTCTGCGCGAGGTCGATGATGTGGATGTTGTTGCGTTCGCCGAAGATGTAATCCGCCATCTTCGGATTCCAGCGGTGGGCCTGATGGCCAAAGTGAACGCCAGCTTCAAGGAGCTGACGCATGGAAAAATCGGGTACTGACATCGTTTGAGTTCTCCGGTTGGTCCTGGCGGAAACGTGTGAGCAAGCGAGCCTTATGGCCCGGCTGCCACCGGACGGCCTTTTGAGCCATGTTTCCGTGTGAGATGCCGCGCTATATAGCGGGAATTCGGCGAGAAGCAAGGAAATATGCCGGTTTTGAAGGCTTTTTCGTGCCAAATGCCACAAAGCCTCCGAGCCCGGAAAATCGACCCAACCCTGAAGTCCGCAGGGGCCAATTGTCCGCCACGGCAGGGCGGTGCTGCGATCGTCAAAAACGGAAGGCGAAGAAGGACCGCCGAGCAGGCGGTCAAAAAATTCCGCATGAACCGGATAGCGGCCTATGGCCAATTTCCGCTCATCCTTTCCAAGACAACGTTTGGGTGTAACAGCCCGACCCCTGAAGCTTGCGAATTCGATGACGCGAGAGATCACCGATCGGCATTTGAGGGGACGGTAAATGCTTTCTTGCCAGGGCGCAGAGGCGAGGCCGCATGGCGAGTGGCATCAGAATGGCGCGAGAACTGGCGCAATTTCTGAATATTTATCGCCCTGAAAGGCTTAGTCGAACGTTTACCAACTGCTTCTTTGCCGCTGCTCAATCTGAGGCAGCGGTCCGGCACGGATGATCGTAATAGTTTATTTCGGTCTTTTGGGTAGGGAGGTACCAGCACCATTCCCTGACTGATCGATCGTTGAGGGACCCATTCAGTCCAGCGGCCGCCGACGGACTGAAGTCACTTTGAATGCGAAGAGAGACGCAATGTCTGTGCCGACAGTCAAATCAGGTCCGATCGTGCCCGCTAACGCCGGGCAGGCCCCGCCTCGTCTCTTCAAAATGTTCGCCGCGTTGAGCGCGACCAACGAGGCCATCCTTCGGATCAACTCGAAGGAGAAGCTTTTCCAGCAAGTGTGTGATGCCGCGTTGCAGAGCGGAAACTTCATCGCAGCCGTCATCCTGCTGCGCGAACCAGGAACGGACAACTTGAGGGCGGTGGCCGGGGCCGGTAACGACATTGAGCTTCGTGCCCGAGCCTACTCCGTCTCCGCGTCGTCACCGCTCGGCAATGGTCTTGTCGGAATTGCCTGTCGCACCCAGCAACCATGCGTAAGCAATGACCTTCTCAACGACGAACGATTGAAATCCTGGCATCAGGCCGCAGTTCGTGCCGGCGCGCGTGCCGCTGCCGGCCTTCCCGTGATCCGCGGCGGAGAGAGTGTCGGCGTCCTGCTGGTGGTCCTTGACGAGATCAACGCGCTCGACGAAGAGGCCGTCTCGCTGCTTACCCGCATGGCCGAAAATCTGGCGTTCGGACTGGACAACATCGACCGCGAAGAAGCGTGCAAGCGCAATGAGCGAGCGGCCCGTCGACTGGCCAAGATGTTTGCGGCACTCAGCGCCACCAACGAGGCGATCCTGCGCGCAAAGACAGCCGACGAGCTTTATCAACTGGTGTGCGACGCCGCCGTGCATGTCGGCAGATCGCTGGCCGCCACCGTTCTTTTGGCAGAGCCGGGCTCTCCGTGGCTGCGCGCGGTGGTCGGCACTGGCCAAATCGTCGACATGGGCGCGGTCAGGCAGTCGCGATTTTCGGTCGATCCGGACAACCCCTACGGCAAGGGCGTTTGCGGAAAAGCGTTTCGAACTCAAATGGCCAGCGTCAACGAAGATATCCTCAACTCGGAGCAAGGGCGCCCGTGGCGGGAATCCAGCCACCAGGCGGGGGTGGTTGCGAGTTGCGCCGTGCCGCTGGTCAAGGGCGGCCAGAGCATCGGCGTAATCCTGTTCTTCGTCACCAAATCGTGGGCGGCGGACAAGGAGATCATCGCGCTTCTGTCGCGCATGGGCGAAACCGTTTCGGCCGCTCTGGATAACCTCGACCGGGCCTTTGAAAAGGTTCAGGCCGACGGTCGTATTCAATATCTGGCGACGCACGACGAGCTCACCGGTTTACCCAATCGTGTGACTTTTCATCAGCTATTCGAGAAATCGATCAGGTCCGCCCATCTACATGGCGGCAAAGTGCCCTGCTATTCATCGATCTCGACCGCTTCAAGGTCATCAACGACTCGCTTGGGCACGAGGCCGGCGACGCGCTGCTGATCGAGGTGGCCGACCGGCTGAAACGTTGCGTGCGCGACAGCGCCCTTGTCGCGCGGTTTGGCGGCGACGAGTTCGTCATCCTTCTCGACGGGATTTCCGGTCGGGAACAGGTTGCCGTCGTTGCGGAAAAGGTACTGGCGACCCTTTTGCCACCCATCGTTCTTGCCGGACACGAGTGCCGCGCCACAGGCAGTATCGGTATCGCCGTATACCCGGACAACGGCAACGACGTACAAACCCTGACCAAGAACGCCGACATGGCGATGTACCGCGCCAAGGAAGAGGGAAAAAACAATTTTCGCTTTTTCTCCGCCGAAGCGAAAAGCCAATCGATCGAGCGGTTGAAACTGGAAGCGGATTTGCGTCACGCCGCGGCAATTCCTGGACGCAAATTTGCTCGATGACATCGATGGAGTATTGGCTTCGACCGGGATGCCGGCTCACCTGTTGCAGCTTGAAATCACAGAAAGCGTGGTGATGCAGAACGTCGAACGGGCGATCAGGCTGCTTGACAAAATTCGAAGCCGCGGCGTTCGGCTGGCGATCGATGATTTCGGCACAGGCTATTCATCGATGTCATTGATGAAGAAATTTCCGATCGACACCATCAAGATCGACCGATCTTTTGTCCGCGACCTTGCGAAAAGCCCGGAAGATCGGGCCATCGCAACGGCGATCATCAGCATGGGCAAGGCGCTCGGATTGACGGTGGTTGCGGAAGGCGTCGAGACCGCCGAGCAGGGCGTCTTCCTGCGGCGCCATGCATGCGACGAAGTTCAGGGCTATCTTTTCAGCAAGCCGTTGCCGCCGGAGGAATTTTCTTCCCTCTTCCGTCCCCACATCTTCTCGCCTCCGCTTCAGCCGGACCTTTCTTCTCCGGCTTCCGCGCTGAAAAGGGATTCAGCCCAGGCCATGAGGCTGGCTTGAGCCGGGACGACATCTGCGGCGATGCGGGCCGACGGCGGCGGAGAGCGCGCCGCCGCTAAGTTAAGACCTGGCGTCTTGACGAAGACCTCAACACTTCGGGTTGTTGGGCGGACATTTCTTGGCGGCCGCAGCTGCCGGAGCCGGCCTTGGCGGCGGCGGAGCGGCACGCGGCGGTGGAGGCGGCGGTGCCGGACGCGCGACCTGAGGCGCCGGCTTTGGCGGCGGGGGCGGCGGTGCCGGACGTGCGACTTGAGGAGCCGGCTTTGGCGGCGGTGGAGGCGTTGGCCTGGCGGCCTGCGGCGGCGGGCCAACCCGGCCCACTTCCGGCTTGGGTGGCGGTGGCGGTGGTGGCGGCGCAGGCGTTGCCACGTTTTTCCTCTGCGTCGATTCCGGAACCACCGGCTTGGCACCGGGAGTTGTCGCAGCACCGCCCGTCCTGCGGTCCCTCATGGCAGGCGTTTCGGCGCCCGGCGTCTTCGGTGCAGCCGCGCTCGGCGGAACGTTCGGTGTTGAAGCCGCCGGAGATGTCGTTGCAGGCGCCAATTTCAAATTCGGACTGGAAGTGGCCGGTGCCGCGCCTGATGGCAACGGAGGCGCTCCCTTTTGGCCAGGTACCGGTAGTGCATTGGTCTTCGGCAATGCATCGGGGCTCACATTCGTGGAGAGTGGCTTGCCTGACGCCGGGCCCGCACCAGAAGGCGCGCCCAGCGTGGCGGGCTTGATGGCCGGATTGATCGACGCGCTTGGCGGCACCGGCAATTTTCCCTGCTGGATCAGGGAAGCCTTTTGCGCCACCGAGGGTGGCAGACCCGGAGATGCCGCAGACGGCGGTGCGCCACCCGCGCCCGGCGGACCTTTCGCGCCACCGGGCCCGGCCGGGCCGGGCTGCGGCGGCTGATTGATCACGTTATTGATGACCGTGGTGTTGTGGATGTTGGCGAAGATGATGTTGTTCGGCGGCGGCGCCACATAGATCGGCGGCCGGACGTAGACCGGAATTGGCACGAAAAAAGGCTGCGGCAGGATAAACAGCCCAACCGCTGCGATTGGTGGCGCCAGCACGATGAAATCGGGCGGCGGTGGCGGCAGGAAAAATACCGGCGGCGGTGGCGGCGGCACAAAGCCAAAATCGGGATCACCGTACATCAGCACCGGTCGATCAACATAGGCGAACTCGTCAGGCGGCGGTGGCGGCACGTCGTAGTCGTAAGCCGCAAACGACGGCGGCGGCTCGACCGGCGCGCTCAGAATGAGGAGTCGGCGCCGAGCATCCCAGGCATGGGGTCCATTTTGATAGCGCCGCAGGTAGGACCAATAGGCTTGTGGCGTATCGGCGCGGTAACTGCGCAGCCAGGTGACGGCCTCACGTCGAGCCGCGACGATCGCGCGCACGCGCCTGGCAAGCGGATCGCCGGGATAGGCGACGATGAAATCCTCATAGCCTTGCAGGGTGTCGCGCTCGAGCGCAGCCGCATAGGCATCCTGCACACCGAGATCGCGGATCGGCTTGTTCCTGACCTCGGCCGCCTGGTCCGGCGGCGCTTGCACCGGAGCATCCGGTGCCCGATCGAAGAAGGCGAACTGCGCGTCGAGTTTCTCGGCATCCCAAGGTATTTGCGCGCCTTTGGTCGATTCATTGACGCGTAGCCGCAAGCGGTTGAAAACCTCCGGCAGCGGCAGTCCGCCGGTGCGGATCATTTCCGCGAGCGACTGGGCGTAGGCTCCATAGGGCCCCTGCTCTTCAGGCGCCACCGTCCCCGGTGCGGCATTGAAAGCGATCAGCATACGAGCCTGCGGCTCGACCAGTGCCAGACCGCCTGCAATCGGCTGACCGCCCTCGATAAAGGGCTGCTGGCGGGCGGCATCGAGCACAAAGATGCTCGCCTTCAGCGGAAGCGATCCCAGCTCGCGCAGGTAGTCGCTGATCCGCAATCCCTCGATCGGGATCTCGGTGTCGCGGCTGAGCGGGGTATCAACAGGTATGAAGTAGTTTTCGCCTGCAAGCTGGATGCCGTAGCCGGCGAGGTAGACCATGGCAATGGTGCCCTCACCCGAGGTCTGGGCCTTCTGCACGAAGTCGCGAAAACTTCGGCGCAGCGTATCACCGTCGAGATCACGCGCGCCGACCACGTCGAAACCCGCAGCCTGCAAGGTCTGCGCGATCAAGCCGGCATCGTTGGCGGCGGTCGCCAGCGGCGACTTGGCATAGGCGCCGTCGCCCACCACCAGCGCGATCCGCTTTTCCTGCTGCTGCGCAGCGGCGGAGCTCAGGGATGCCTCGACCCCCGAAAGCAGGATCAGGCACAGGGAAAGAATGAAAGACGTTTTGATCATGGGCCTGTCTCCCTCGCGCGCTCGAAACCGACCCGGCATGAACATTGAACGCCGGATTATCTGAACATGGTTTGAACGAAAAGCGATGGCAATAAGGCAGTGCCGGCGCGGCAAGCCAAAATCAGCCAACCATCTCCACTCTGCCATCCCGGAGCCGGTAGATGCCGCCGACCACCTTGAGCTTGCCCTGCTCGACGGCGGCGCTCAGGATCGGCCCTGCCCCGCGAAGTTTGGCGACGTTGTCGATCACGTTCTGCCGAATGGCGTTTGCAAGCGTATCGCCTCCCTGCTGCGACACCGCCTTCACCGAAGGAGCCAGCGCCTCGACCAGCGAGGGCAGGTGCCCGGGCAATGTGGTGCCGTCCTTGAGCGATTTGATCGTCGCATCGATCGCGCCGCACTTGTCGTGACCCAACACGAAAATCAGGGGGGTACCCAATTCGGCAACTGCATATTCCAGGCTCGCGATGCTCTCCGGGTTGGCGAAGTTGCCTGCGACACGGCACACAAACAGGTCGCCTCTGCCGCTGTCGAAGGCGTATTCGGGCGCGATACGCGAATCAGCGCAACTCAGGATCGCGGCGTAGGGATTCTGGCCGCCGGCCAAAGCTTCCCGCTCATGCCTGAAGTCATGGCGCACCGCCACGCCTTCGACGTAGCGCGAATTTCCTTTCAAAAGGCGCTTGAGCGAGGCATCCGGCGTCAACACGTTCTGCGGCTTCGGTGCTGCCTTCTCCTTGGCGTCAGCCGCGCCCGCCAGCAACAACCCCATCGTTGCGGCGGCCGCGCCAAGCAGGCTGCGGCGCGAAGGCCCAAGCTTTTGAATCGAATCCTGGCGGCACATCTGGCACATGGAAGTTCCCTCTACTTTTACAATGTTTGGACGTCCACCACGCCCGACACCGCCTTGATCGCGCCAGCAATCTGGGGCGAGACCCTGAAGCGGCCCGGCAGCTTCAGCTCCACCTCGGTTTCGAGATCGAGCATCATCACCAGCGACACGTCCCCGTCAGTGCCTCCGGCGGTGGGCTTGGCCTGGGCAGCACGAGCAACTCCATTCTGCGCTGCCGGCTCCCCCATCTGCAACCGTTTGGCGATGGATTCCAGCGGCTTCGTGTCGCGAACGAAAATGCGCAAGCCCCTCTGGGTCTTGGCGGCGGCGTCATCGAGCGGCTCGGCGTGCAGCACGCGTGCACGGATGTCCTCACCCTGCAGCTCGGCGCCCAATTGCAACAGTACCGCCGCACCCGGCTCCAGCACGTCCCGATACTGGGCAAGGCCTTCCGAAAACAGCACGGCCTCGAAATGGCCGGTCGGATCCGAGAGCCCCATGATGCCCATCTTGTTGCCGGTCTTGGTCCGCCGCTCCATGCGCGACACGACGGTCGCCGCGACCTTGCCGGCGGTTGCGCCGGTTTTCACCGCACGCGAGAACTCCGCCCAGGATTGCACCCTCAGGCGCTTGAGCACCGTCGCGTAATCATCGAGCGGATGGCCCGACAGGAAGAAGCCGATTGCGTCATATTCGCGCCGCAGCCGCTCGGCCGGCAGCCAAGGCTCAACCTGCGGCAAAATGATGGTCGGTGCGTCGGCGGCTCCTCCGAACATGTCGTTCTGTCCAATCAGCGCGGCCTCGTGGCTGCGCTGGCAGGCAGCCAGGATCGCCTCGGCGCCCGCGAACACGCGGGCGCGGTTGGCGTCGAGCGCATCGAAGGCGCCAGCCGCGGCGAGGCTTTCGATGATGCGCTTGTTGATGGCGCGCGGACTGACGCGAGCCGCGAAGTCGGCCAGTGAGTTGAATTGACCGCGGCCGCGCGCCTCCACGATCAGTTCGACCGCCTGCGGGCCGACGCCCTTGAGTGCGGCGAGCGCGTAATAGATCGTGCCGTTGTGGACTTCGAAGGTGGCGGCGGAGCGATTGATCGAAGGCGCCTCGACCTTGATTCCAAGCCGCTGGGCCTCGGCACGAAACTCCGACAGCTTGTCGGTATTGTTGAGGTCGAGCGTCATCGACGCAGCAAGGAACTCGACCGGATAATGCGCCTTCATGTAGGCGGTGTGATACGATACCAGCGCGTAGGCCGCGGCGTGACTCTTGTTGAAACCGTAGTCGGCGAATTTTGCCAGCAACTCGAAAATGGTATCGGCCTGGGCTTTCGGCACGCCGTTCTTGACCGAACCGGCAACGAAGCGGGCGCGCTGCTTTTCCATCTCGGAGCGGATCTTCTTGCCCATCGCGCGCCGCAACAGGTCCGCCTCGCCCAGCGAATAGCCGGCCATCACCTGCGCAATCTGCATCACCTGTTCCTGGTAGATGATGACGCCGAACGTCTCCTTCAGGATCGGCTCGAGCATCGGATGCAGATATTCAGGCTCCTCGTCGCCGTGCTTGCGGGCACAGTAGGTCGGAATATTCGCCATCGGACCCGGCCGATACAGTGCCACCAGCGCGATGATGTCCTCGAACCGGTCTGGCCGCATGTCGACCAGCGCCCGCCGCATGCCCTGACTTTCCACCTGGAACACGCCGACGACATCGCCGCGCGCGAGCATCTGGTAGCTCTCGGCGTCATCGAGCGGCAGCGTCGCAAGATCGACCTCGACACCGCGCTGGCTGAGCAGTTTCACCGCGACATCGAGCACCGTGAGCGTCTTGAGGCCGAGGAAGTCGAATTTGACAAGCCCGGCGGGCTCGACCCATTTCATGTTGAACTGGGTCACCGGCATGTCTGATTTCGGATCGCGGTAGAGCGGCACCAGCTCGCTGAGCGGCCGGTCACCGATCACGATGCCTGCGGCGTGGGTCGAAGCATGACGGGTGAGACCCTCAAGGCGCTGGGCGATATCGAAGGCCCGCGCCACAACCGGGTCCTCGTCGCGAAACGCCTGCAGTTTCGGTTCGCCCTCGATTGCGGCTGCCAGCGTCACCGGTGCGGCCGGATTTTGCGGAACGAGTTTGGTGAGCTTGTCGACCTGCCCATAGGGCATCTGCAGCACCCGCCCGACGTCGCGCAGCACGCCCCTCGCCTGCAGCGTTCCGAAGGTGATGATCTGCGCCACCTGATCGCGGCCATAGCGCCGCTGCACATAGTCGATCACCTCGCCGCGCCGGTCCTGGCAAAAATCGATGTCGAAGTCCGGCATCGACACCCGTTCCGGATTGAGGAAGCGTTCGAACAGAAGGCCAAAGCGGATCGGATCGAGGTCGGTGATGGTCAGCGCGTAGGCGACCAGCGAGCCCGCGCCGGAGCCGCGGCCGGGGCCGACCGGAATGCCTTCGGCCTTCGCCCATTTGATGAAGTCGGCCACGATCAGGAAATAGCCCGCATAGTTCATGCGGGTGATGACATCGATTTCGAAGGCGAGCCGGTTGCGATAATCTTCCTCGGAAGCTCCTGTCGAAAGCCCGTGTACCCTGAGGCGTTGACTGAGGCCCTCCTCGGCCTGGCGGCGCAATTCGGCAGCCTCCTCACCGGCAGCGTCCGCGGTATTCGCACCCGCGCCAACCGTGAAGCGAGGCAAAATCGGCTTGCACGTCACCGGGCGGAACGCGCAGCGCTCGGCGATCTCGATCGTCGAAGCGAGCGCCTCCGGAACATCGGCGAACAGCACGGCCATTTCCGCCCGGGTCTTGAACCGATGATCGGGCGTCAGCTGTTCACGGTCGGTGTCGGCGATCAGGCGTCCGCCGGCGATGCAGAGCAGCGCGTCGTGGGCTTCGTAATCGTCGGAGGTCGCAAAAAAAGGCTCGTTGGTTGCGACCAGAGGAAATCCCTTTGAATAGGCAAGGTCGATCAGGGAGGCCTCGACGCGGCGTTCCTTCTCGGCACCATGGCGCTGCAATTCGATGTAAAGGCGGTCACCGAACAGAGCCGCCAGCCGATCGCACCGCGATGCGGCCAATGCCGCGTGATCGGCCGCGATCGCCAGCGAGATGGGCCCATCCGCTCCGCCGGTCAGCGCGATCACGTCCTCGCAGTCGCCTTCGAGCCAGTGGAACTTGATATGCGGGGTTTGGTGGACCGGCGTTTCCAGGAAAGCGCGCGAGTTCAGCCGCATCAGGCTGCGATAGCCGCGCTCGCGCGCCGCCAGCAGCACGATGCGCGAGGGCGGCGCCGCCGACGCCGTGCGCGCATTGGGGTCCTGGTCGCCGAAATCGACCGCAAGCTCGCAACCGATGATCGGCTGGATGCCGTATCCCGCCATCTTGTCGGAGAACTCCAGCGCCCCGAACATGTTGTCGGTATCGGTCAGGGCCAGCGCCGGCTGACGATCCGCCTTCGCCAGTTCGCCAAGCTTGGCGATCTTGATCGATCCCTTCAGCAGCGAATAGGCGGAATGGACGTGGAGATGGACGAATCCGGCATTGGCCGGCAAGGCCGATAGCTTTGACATGGGCTGGGATCAGCAATCACTGAGGACTTTAGGGGCTTGCGAGTGGGCCTGCATGCCGACTCGGACCGGCAATGGTGCCGTCTCGGAGAGGATGAGTCCACGCGGAAGCCTTTATTGTCAGGCGCCGTCCGGCTTTTCCCCAGCAGGTCAGTGGGGCCGCCAAGACCTCCGGGACCGGCGGGACCCCCCTTCCTGCCTTCAAAGCTGGGTAATCAGTTGCGCCCAGACCGCGATCATTCCCACAAACAACACGATGGATGCCAGCGCCGCCGCTTCCTCGACAAATACCTTCAGCATGAATACCTCCTCTCCCAGAACATAAGAGGAACATAGTTCTCTTTCTGTTCTTTGGTCAAGGGGTGGTAATGGGTCGAATGACCTCCTTGGTTAACCCCTTGACCAGGTGTCTCGCCTTTTGCGCGAGATGCCGGACAAGCTCGCGCAATGGAGCGTATCAAGGGATCCCTGGTGTCCTGATTTCCTACCGGCTGCCACAAGCAGACTTGACCCTTAGACCTCACGAGGCGTCGCCAGCGCTAAAACCACAAGGCACTGGCGCTCGCGGCCCCGAAGGCAACCGGCACAAAAAAAACCCCGGCCGAAGCCAGGGCTTTGATGCGTTGGGAATCAAACCAGTTCGCGATCAGTAGCGCGCGACCACTGGCCCACCGAACCCGCCGAACTTGTAGTTGAGGCGGACGGTGAAGATATCGACGTCCTGACGGATGCGATCGATCCCATCGAATGCACCGGTGACAGAAGTAAAGCTGACATCTTTGGATCCCATGAACATGTGATCGTACTCGAAGCCGACCGACAGGCTCGGGGCAAATCCGTATTCGAAGCCGACGCCGACCACGCCACCCCAGCGGGTCTCGTTGGCCCTGTCATCCAGAAGCCCGGTCGGAACATCAAAGATTCTGTACCGGTCATCCGTGACGGCCGCGCCGCCTTTCACGTAGAGAAGCGCGTTGTTCCAGGCATAGCCGACCTGGCCAGTAAACAAACCGAAGGCGTCGATGCGGGATTGATTCCGGTCAGTGCTAAACAAAGGGATGATGCTGATATTGTCGCCACGGAAATCAGCCCAGTTGCCCTGTGCTTCCAATCCAAACACCCAGGATGCCATCTGCCAACGGTAGCCGATCTGGCCACCGAAAGTACCGCCGGTCGCATTGTGACAACCTTCCGGATTCGCAAAGCCGGCATCATCAATGAAATCCCAGCACTTGTGGCTTGAGCCGCCGCCGCCGTTGATCCCGATGTAAAAACCGCTCCAGTCGTAGATCGGAGCAAATACTGGAGGCGCCTTCGTATAAGGTCGTGCCGGAAGGTCCGCGGCAACGGCCGGCGCGGCGCCCAGCGCGATAATGGCCGTCGTGAAAAGCAGGAGTTTCTTCATTGTTTGATTTTCCAATCTTGGAATCGCAGTCCCACGATGAAATTCTATCAGCCTCCGATTGTATTGCTGTAACCGCATCGCAACATCGGCGCGGAAACTATGCTTACTAAAATTTAATTTATCGCTGTGCGCGCGAGAGTTTCCTGCTCCGGAAGTTCCAACAACAATTCTGCAGTGGAACTCGCATGGGTTGCACCACGGCTACTGCGTGTCCTTAAGCAATGCTCGGGAACAGCGATGCGTCCGGTGAGGGAACAAAAGGACTTGCGCTATTCGAAGGTCTTTTCGGGCTGCACAGTAAGGCGGATGGCGACGTCGGTTGAGCCATCAAACACCTCAAGCACCTCGTCGCAGAGCAGACAGCGAAATTCACCTCTGGCCCCGGGGCGAGAGGTCAACTCGATGCGCCGATAACCGGCGCTGCACTTGGGACAAGTGACGTCAGATCTTTTCATGAGCGCGACTATGCCGTGTCGATGAAAGGCTTTCCAGCCCCTGGATCATGATGCGATTAAGTGGAATCGCATCATGAATCGCATCTCTTTGTTTGAGCATGACCTCCGCGCAAATTATGCTGCGCAATGATACGAGCTTCGGAATCAGGACACTAGCGCCGGCCTTCTTAATCCAGCTCGACGATTTCGCCCTCGACCAACGACACCCGTCGGTCCATCCGGCCCGCAAGTTCCATGTTGTGAGTTGCGATCAGCACTGCCACTCGCGTGCCCTTCACCAACTGCATCAACGCCTGGAACACGTGATCAGCCGTATGCGGATCAAGATTGCCGGTCGGTTCGTCGGCGAGCAGCGCCCGCGGGGCGTTGGCGACCGCGCGCGCGATTGCGACGCGTTGCTGCTCGCCGCCGGACAATTCAGCCGGCCGATGCTTGATGCGGTCGCCGAGGCCGAGATAGCTAAGAATTTCGATCGAGCGCTTGATGGTCTCCGACCTTTTCAAGCCACGGATCATCTGCGGCAACATCACGTTTTCGAGCGCCGTGAATTCCGGCAGCAGCCGGTGCGACTGGTAGACGAAGCCGATTTCGGTGCGGCGAATCTGGGTTCGCTCCACATCCGGCAGGCCCGAGGTCGGTGTCCCCGCCACATACACTTCGCCCTCGTCCGGGCTCTCGAGGAGACCTGCGATATGAAGCAGCGTCGATTTGCCGGAACCGGAGGGTGCAACCAGCGCGACCGACTGCCCTGCCCAGAGCGCGAGTTTGGCGCCGTTGAGTATAGTCAGCGGCGTCTCGCCCTGCATGTACTGGCGCTTGATGTCGTGCAGATAGATGACCGGCACATCCTCTTCCGTCCGCTCCGCCATCTCGGCCTCACTCGTACCGGAGCGCTTCGACGGGGTCGAGGCGGGCGGCACGCCATGATGGATAGAGGGTTGCGAGGAAGGAAAGTGTCAGCGCCATGATCACCACCGCGCTGGTTTCGCCGAAATCGACCTCGGCGGGCAGTTTGGAGAGGAAATAAAGCTCCGGCGAGAACAGTTCGGTATTGGTGAGCCAGGACAAGAACTGCCGGATGGACTCGATATTCAGGCAGATCAGCATGCCGACCAGGAATCCCGTGAGCGTACCGACCACGCCGATCGCAGACCCCGTGATCAGGAACACCCGCATGATCGCCCCTTGCGAGGCGCCCATGGTGCGCAGGATCGCGATATCGCTGCCCTTGTCCTTGACCAGCATGATCAGGCCGGAAACGATATTGAGTGCCGCCACCAGCACGATCATGGTGAGAATCAAAAACATCACGTTGCGCTCGACCTGAAGCGCGTTGAAGAAGGTCGAATTGCGCTGCCGCCAATCGACCAGGAACACAGGCCGGCCTGCCGCCTCCGTCACGCTCTTGCGGAAGCTGTCGATCTTGTCGGGGTTGGTAGTGAATACCTCGATCGCGGATACGTCATTGTTGCGGTTGAAATAGGCCTGCGCTTCGGGAAGCGGCATGAACACGAAGCTGGCGTCGTATTCCGACATGCCGATCTCGAACACCGCCGTAATCCTGTAGGGCTTGATGCGAGGCGTGACCCCCATCGGGGTCACGGCTCCCTTCGGAGAAACCAGGGTGATCATGTCGCCGGCATGCAGCGACAGGATATCGGCGAGCCGGCGCCCAATCGCAACGCCCTGCCCTTCGTCAAATCCCTCAAGCGTACCTTGCTTGATGTTTTTGGCGATCGAGGTGAGATTGTTGAGGTCGTCGGCGCGAATGCCGCGGATGAAGACGCCAGCCGCATTGAACGGTGAGGATCCCAATCCCTGTCCGTCCACGACCGGTGCTGCCAGCCTGATACCTGGAACCTGATTGATGCGGTCGGCGACGTCCTTCCAGTCGGTCAACGGCGATTCGAGCGGCTGCACGAGAAGGTGGCCGTTGAGGCCGAGGATCTTGTCCAGCAACTCCTTGCGAAAGCCGTTCATCACGGCCATCACGATGATCAACGTGGCAACGCCGAGCATGATGCCCAGAAACGAAAAGCCCGCGATGACGGAGATGAAACCTTCCTTGCGGCGTGCCCGCAAATAGCGCCCCGAAAGCAGCCACTCGAATGGCGCGAAAGGTGGGGTTCGAACTGGCTCGCTCATAGCTTCATCCATGGTTCGATTTACACACGATTCGGGCCAATTGTGGCCGGTATGGCCGGTATCCCGGCGGTGGATAACGAGCGGATCCGAACGCCAGGCAAGGACCACCAGTGTGGCGGATTTGACGTTCCTATCAGTCTCGCCGCGAGTGCGTTATAGGAACGTCAAATCCAAAGCCACACCAGAATCATCGAGTTGCCAGTGTCCCTTGGTTTCGACGTTCGTAAAAGTGCGTGCGGCAAAATCATACGAACGTCGGAACCCGGACACTAGGCCAGCCGCGCGAGCACGTCCGCCGGACTGAGACTCTCACGCATATCGCCGCTTCGCCGTTTGAGCTCGAGCTTGCCTTCGGCAAGGCCCTTGGGGCCGACCAGGATCTGCCAGGGAATGCCGATCAGATCGGCCGCGGCGAATTTGGCGCCGGCGCGCTGGTCGGTGTCGTCGTAAAGGACCTCGACGCCCTTGGCCGACAGTTCGCGGTAGAGCCGTTCGCAGGCGGCATCGGTGTCAGCTGAGCCCTGCTTCAAATTCAGGATGACGGTCTTGAACGGGGCGACCGATTCCGGCCACTTGATTCCGGCCTCGTCATGGCACGCCTCGATAATGGCGCCAGCAAGCCGGGAAACGCCGACGCCGTAGGAGCCGCCGTGAATGGGGACTTCCGCACCATCGGCTCCGGCAACCAGCGCCTTCATCGAATCGGAATATTTCGTTCCGAAATAGAAGATCTGGCCAACCTCGATGCCTCGCGTATGCACCCTCTTGCCGGCCGGCACTTCACGCTCGAAACGCGCAGCATCGTGAACGTCTTCGGTTGCGGCATAAACGGCGGTCCACTGCTTGATGATCGGCGTGAGGTCGCCCTCGTAGTCGACGTCCTCGCCAGGCACTTGCAGGTTCAGCACGTCGCTGTCGCAGTAAACGCCGGATTCTCCGGTTTCCGCGAGCACGATGAATTCATGGCTGAGATCGCCGCCAATCGGGCCGGTCTCCGCGCGCATCGGGATCGCCTTCAGCCCCATGCGGTCGAAGGTGCGCAAATAGGCGACGAACATCCTGTTATAGGCGCGCCGCGCGGCGGCCTCGTCGATGTCGAACGAATAGGCATCTTTCATCAAAAATTCGCGTCCGCGCATCACGCCGAAACGCGGCCGCTGCTCGTCGCGGAACTTCCACTGGATGTGATAGAGGTTGAGCGGCAGGCTTTTGTAGGATTTGACGTAGGCGCGGAAGATCTCGGTGATCATTTCCTCGTTGGTCGGCCCGTAAAGCAGCTCGCGCTTGTGGCGGTCGGTGATGCGCAGCATTTCCGGGCCGTAGGCGTCGTAGCGGCCGCTCTCGCGCCAGAGATCGGCGAGTTGCAGCGTCGGCATCAGAAGCTCAAGCGCGCCGGCACGGTTCTGCTCCTCGCGGACGATCTGTTCGATCTTCTTCAGCACCCGAAGGCCCATCGGCAGCCAGGCGTAGATGCCGGCGGCCTCCTGCCGGATCATGCCCGCGCGCAGCATCAGCCGATGCGACACGATCTCGGCCTCTTTCGGATTCTCCTTGAGGATCGGAAGCAGGAAACGCGACAGTCGCATGGTCACACCAACAGGAATCGGCCCGGGAACTGAGCAGTCAAACCGGATCGGGTGCAAAAATACAAGGGTAAGCGTCGGCAAAACCGGCCTGGTACCGCCGATCTGAAGTCCCTGCATCACAAGCGGCAAGTCCCATTCGGGGACTTCAGATCGATAGTAGAATCAATAAGTTTGTGAGTAGCCCATGACTTTCCCAAGTTCGTGAAGGCTGGCGCTGCGATGGAGCACGAACTTCGGAAAGTGGGCACTAGAGCTCCGATTCCGAAGTTCGCGAGCTGTCATGGCGACCTCTGATGCGAACTTCGGAATCAAAGGAGCTCTAGCAACTTGTTGATTTTAGTGCGGCTTTGAATTTGAAGTTCCTATCGCGAACTTGCCGCCATACTGATAGGAACTTCAAATTCGCCGCACCAGGGGGCGGATTTTCCTGTCGTTTTGACGCCGAGTCCCACCCCGCGATGATGGCGCAAAGGGGTCTGCGGGGGCGCTCCTCGCCTTTCAACTCTCACATTTTCATGCCCGGCATTTTCTTCTCCATCTCCCCGCCTGAATTCGCTGGCCCCTGCGCGCCAATCCCTTGCACGTCAAGCGAGAGAGAAACCTTTCCGGCCCTTTCGAACTCCAGCGTCAGGGGCACCTTGTCGCCTTGCTTCAGCGGGCTCTTGAGGTCGAGCAGCATCAGGTGTAGGCCACCGGGCGCGAGCTTCACCGTCTTGCCGGGCTCGATCGTAAGGCCCTTGTCGATGGGACGCATCGTCATCACGCCATTGTTCATGGCCATCTCGTGAACCTGGACCTTGGCGGCAATATCGGCTGATCCGCCGATCAGCCGGTCCGCCGTCGAGCCCTTGTTCTCGATCGTGAGATAGCCGCCGCCGACCTTGGCGCCACCGGGGGTGGCTCTGCTCCAGGCTTGCGTGATCACGAGGTCACCGGCCTTGACCTCCTCGGCACTGGCCGAAGCACAGGTCAGAGCGCCCAAAAACAAGATGCCGCAAAGCGTACGTAGGATCGTCTTCATGTTTATTTCCTGGGTGTCTGATTGTTTCGGCTTGGTCCATGCAACACAACAAGCGGTCGCAAGGCGCGATCCGGGTTGCTACTTTCATACCACCTACTATACTTGACAAGCTTTGGGCGGACTACGTTACCGAACTTGCCATATCCGTCGACCTAAGTTTGTGATCATGGGGACCTCGTCAAATCAAGCGGGTTCGTGGCTTCGCTTCTTGCGAAAGCTGATTGGCGCTGCCACGATTTATGCGCTGGTCACCCAGCCTCTCCTGCTCGCATTGGTGGGTGCGCCGCCAGCCCAGGCTTCTGTCGTCGACGAACTTTCGCATTCCCTGTGCCTGCAACAGACAGATGACAGCAGTCCCGCCGCGCCGGCCGACCAGCAGGGACATCCGGCAAATGACCACTGTCTGCTTTGTTTTTCCGGCGCATTCCACCTCCTTGGCGCTTCCGATCCGTCTACAATCTCGACCGTTGATCGGCAAATCCGCAAGATTCGCCAAACGATCCGGCCGCTGCAGCTAGCCTCGTCTTCGCTATATTCGGTAGCCCGTCCGAGAGGTCCCCCGCTCCACGCGTGATGCATCGCAGTCGCGACCGACTGCGTACCCGCTTTCACGTTTGACCGGAGGAATCCCAATGTCTCGATTCATGCTGCTGCGTTCGCTTGCGCTTGCAAGTTTTATTGCAGTGACATTCACCACTCACGCCTTTGCCCACTGCTTCGTCGGCGCCCGTTTCCTTCCAGCCACGCTCTTGACCGATGATCCCTGCGTAGCCGACGAAATGTCGATCCCGACCGTAGGTTGGTCCAAGACCGCAGATGTGCCGCCTGCCTCGCAGTTGGATATCTCGATCGACTTCTCAAAACGAATTACCGAGAATTTCGGCGTAACCTTCAGTCAAGGCTGGACCCAAATTCGTCAACCCGACGGCACCGTCGCTTCAGGGTTTGGAAATCTCGAAACGGCGTTCCAGTTTCAGGTGTTGAAGGACCCGTCGCATGAATTGGCGATTCTGACAGGACTCTCTGTTGACTGGGGCCGCACCGGTTCTACCGGAGCGGGATTTGCCGACAAGTTCAGCACAATTACCCCGACGATCAATATTGGCAAAGGGTTCGGTGACCTGCCGGACAGTTTGTCCTGGATTCGTCCATTCGCCGTGACCGCACAAGTGGGCTATCAAATCCCGACCGACTCCTTCGATTTCACCCAGAATGTGTTCATCCCTCAGCAGTTGGTTTATGGAGGGACACTGCAATACAGCATGCCCTATCTGAAATCGGAGGTCATCGATCTCGGGCTTCCGGATTTCTTTAATCATCTGATTCCGCTCGTCGAAGTGAGCTTGACGACACCGATGGCCAATAATTTCGGCAATCCCTCCACCACGACCGGAACTGTAAATCCGGGCGTGATATGGGTCGGGAGTTATTTCCAGGTCGGGATCGAGGCCATGATCCCGATCAACCGCGAGAGCGGCACGGGGGTCGGTGTTCTCGCCCAGCTCCATTTGTATCTCGACGACATCTTCCCCAGGAGCATTGGGCAACCGCTGTTCGGAGGAAGCTCGGCCCCAACTCGCAAACTGACCTTTTGAGGCAAACCATGCGCATCTCGATTCCAGCAGCGGCAATCCTGCTTGCCGTCATGCCAAGCACTGGCGCACAGGCCCACGCTTTTCTCGATCATGCAGAACCGCGCGTCGGCAGCACCGTACCCACGGCCCCACGAGAACTCGCACTTTTCTATACGCAAAACCTGGAACCGGCGTTCAGCTCGGTTGAAGTAAGTGACGCCAACGGCGCGCGCGTCGATCTCGGCAAGCCAACGATCAGCGCAAGCACCATGCGGGTCGGGCTGAAGCCATTGCCTCCGGGAACGTACAGGGTTCGCTGGCACGTCTTGTCGGTCGACACCCATACGACGCAAGGCAGCTTCACGTTCCATGTGAAGCAGTGAGGCAGCGGTGGCTCAAAAAAAGAGGGCTGCCAGCGACAGACTTCTCGGATAGGGACGGGTCATACCGTCGTCCCTGTCAAGGTGGAGGAAATTTTGATCAATCCGCTGATCGTGGTGCGGGATATTCACTACGCTACAACGGTGATAGTGGCGGGCATCGTCTTCTTCGAGCTGTTCATCGCCGCACCGGTCTTGCAGACGAATCTACGGCTCCCGGCGACCGAGTCCTCTTTCAGGGAACGGACCGGAAGGATTCTGTGGATCAGTCTGATCCTTTCTATCGCTTCGGCTCTCGCCTGGTTGTGTCTGGTCTCGGCTCGGATCGCCGCCAAAACAGTTGAAACGGTGATCGCCGACGGCACGGTCTGGACTGTTCTTCTCCAAACCCAGTTCGGTCTCAGCTGGGGGATGCGGATCTTGCTCGGCATCTTGCTGGGCGCGTGCCTGCTGCTGCGACCGAAAAACCAGGCGCGCACATGGCAACGTGTTCTGGCCGCCTTGCTGGCCGGCGGCTATCTGGGTGCGCTGGCCTTTGCGGGACACGGCGAGGAAGGGCTGGGGTTTGAAAGAAACTTTCATCTCGCCGCGGACTTCCTGCATCTGCTCGCTGCCGGTCTGTGGCTCGGAGGCCTGATCCCACTTGCGCTGCTGCTCGCCTATCTGCAGCGATTTCGCGAGGAGGGATGGGTTACAGCCGCCTGTCACGCGGCCAGCCGCTTTTCTTCTCTTGGCATTCTCGCAGTGGGCATCTTGCTCATCACTGGAACCGTCAACGTCTCATTCCTGGTTGGTGGAATATCGAGCCTCACAGATACGACCTATGGCCGATTGCTCCTCCTCAAGATCACCCTGTTCATCGTCATGTTCGGCGTGGCCACGGTCAACCGGCAATACCTGTTGCCGCGACTTTGCGCCAAGGCTGGAATCGACCAAAGCCTCCTGACGACTGAGAGGCTCGTGCGCAGCACGGTCGTCGAAACTGCGCTGGGACTCGGTATCATCACGATTGTTGGAGTGCTCGGGATCATGGCGCCCGCAATCGACATGAGCGCTCACATGCATTAAAAAATCCCTGCTCGTCGCCGCGGCGTTGGCGTGGCCGCTCGCCTTCCCCTCTTCAGTCCATTCGGAAACCCGGGAGCAGTGGGAAAGCGCCGCCTGGCCTCATGTCGATGATCATCATTATGTCGATGATCATCATTCGCAGCCGCAAGTCCGGCGAAGGTCTGAGATACACAATTTCCAACGATTGGCTGCCGATCATCCTTGGCTGGAACAAGTCGCATCTGCCGGCAAGGTTCGACGCTGCAATGAGTGCCGAAGCTTTGTTCAAATCTGAGCCGGCACCGTAGGTCCTCGTGCGGTCGCCTTGGATACGAAATTGTGTTATGATACCAATCACGTAAGAGAGCTAAAGTTGGCACTCGCAGCCTGCCCAAATCCCATTCATTTCAGAAGCTGCTTCAGTTTTGAACAATCGTTGCTGAAATGGATGACAACACGAAAATTATAGTCTAGGACTAGCTGCCTCAGGCTGATCGCAAGATCGTCTGGTGGTCCAAGTCTCGGGAGGAGCCCTGACGCGCACAAGCAGCGTCGCCCGTCCAATCAAGATCAAATTCATTTTCGGGAAAACAGGGTCGACACAATTTCTGGAGCAGGGCTTAGTGCCCTGCTCTTTTTTTCTGGAGCAGGGCTTAGCGCCCTGCTCTTTTTTTTGCGCGGATTATTTTGCGCAGAACTTCTGCAACGGAAAGGTCATTCCCGCTCGAGGAAATTCGATCCGACGTCGGCCTTTCTTCTGACCGGGTCGAAATCGCAATAGACGCCATCGGCAAGCAGGGTGTAGCTCGCGACGATCCTGTACTTGTCGAGCTTGACCGAGTTCAAGCCGATCACCCTGGTGTTGGTCCCGCCATTCCATTTGAACGGCGTCGTGCTCTGCGCCCGCTCGCAGGCCGCCACAGCTTCCGCAAAGGCAGATCCCTCGACGAACGCTTTCATCGTCTGAAGCTGCGAATACGTTTTCCAGTTTACATAGAAGGAGGCCGCAAGGCCGGCAATGGTGAGAACCATGAGCCCGGCGATAATCCGCTGAAACGTCATTTGCCTCCCCTACTCCAACACAGGTCTTTTCGCGCCTTAGTCGAATTTGCCGCAGCGATCAGAACGGCATTCCCATCAGCTTGGACAACCGCTCGATGGTCACGAAACCGCTGCGATAGGCTGCAAAGCCCGCCGCATAGATCACGCCTGATAACAGCGTCGTCCAGATCAGTTTGCGCCCCATCTGGGTTGCGACCGGCGCGCCGGGATCGGTACCCGGGCTGCCTCCGCCGTCCTCATGCTGGCTGCGCACGCCAAATGGAAGCGTCACAAACAGCACGATCCACCATAAGACAAAGTAGATCGCAAATCCGGTCGAGATCGTATAGGCCATCTAGTGCCCTCTTTCCGAAGTTCGTGAAACGTCGCGGCACCCTCTTGCACGAACTTCGGAAAGCCAAGGGCACTAGCAAATCTATGATTCTAGTACCGCTTTTCTATTTGAAGTTCCTGGTCGGACTCGCGGCAAGTGGTTCAGGAACTTCAAACAGGCGGCACTAGCTTACGCCTGCTCGATTTCGACGAGCGCACCCGAAAAATCCTTCGGATGAAGGAAGAGAACCGGTTTGCCGTGGGCGCCGATTTTCGGAATGCCGTCGCCGAGCACTCGCGCCCCCTCCTTGATCAAGGTGTCGCGCGCCGCGACGATGTCCGGCACCTCGTAACAGATGTGATGGATGCCGCCGTCCGCATTACGCTCGAGGAATTTCGCGATCGGCGAGGCTGCGCCAAGCGGCTGGATGAACTCGATCTTGGTGTTGGGCAAAGCTACGAACACCGTGATCACGCCGTGCTCGGGCAGCGGCACCGCTTCCGAAACGTCGGCGCCGAACGCGGCGCCATAGATTCTCGCGGCCTTCTCGGCGTCCTTGACGGCAATTGCCACATGATTGAGCCGGCCCAGCATGGAAAACTCCTCCGCTTTCCTTATAGCTTGCGCATGCGGGTTGCGCAAAACCGGCGGCCGACTTCTATCGATGTTGATCGGTTCCGATAGTCTACACCGTCAGGACGTGGACCAAACACAACGGTTTCTTGCCCCACTGCTCGTTGATTGACGCGCGCACGGCCCGGCGTACCGATTCCGCTGTCGCGTCAGGGTCACGCCGTCGCGGGCGTGGCAGCCCTTCCACGGTCGACACCACGACGTCGAACACGATGTCGTCGATGATCTCGCCCGCCATATTCTTCTCAGGGATCCCGACCAGATCGATCTCGGGATCGTCGGCCAGCTCGCCCTTCGCGGTCATCGCAATCGCGATGAAGGCGCATCCGGCGAAAGCCATCCTGCGCCGTTCGACCACCGCGCGCGAATTGGAATCCTCCAGGATAAGACCATCCCTGTAGAGCCGCCCCGAAGGCAGTTCATCGATGATACCGGGTTCGCCCGGCGCCAGTTTCACCAGATCGCCGTTGCGGCAAATCAGCGCCTTCGGCACGCCTGCGGCTCGCGCCAGCCTGGCGTGCTCGAACAGGTGCAGCGCTTCACCATGGACGGGGATCAGCAATTGCGGCCGGACCCAGCCGATCATGTCGCGCAATTCGTCGCGTCGCGGATGGCCCGACACGTGAACGAGATGGGTCCGGTCGGTAATGACCTCGACACCTTGCATGATCAGTCCATTGATGATCGCTCCCACCGCCTTTTCGTTGCCGGGGATGGTGCGTGAGGAGAAAATGACGCAGTCGCCCTTGTTGAGAGTTACTTCCGGGTGGTCGTCATTGGCGATGCGCGCCAGCGCCGCGCGCGGCTCGCCCTGGCTTCCCGTGCACAGCGCGAGCACCTTGTCCGGCGGAAAGTGACCGAACAGGTCGGCCCCGCGAAAATTCTGCACCCCCTCGAGATACCCGGTTTCGCGCGCCACCTGCACGACGCGCTCCATGGCGCGGCCGACCACCACGACCTCCCGCCCCGAGATACGCGCGGCGTCCGCTACCGCCCGCAACCGCGCCACATTGGAGGCAAAGGTCGTGACCGCGACCCGACCCTTCGCCGCCTTCACAAGTTCAATGATGCTCGCGGCAACCTCGGCTTCCGACGGCGAACGCCCGTCCCGCACCGCATTGGTGGAATCGCCGATCAGCGCCAGCACGCCGGCCTCGCCAAGTTCGCGCAGCCGCCGCTCGTCGGTCGGAACGCCAACGACCGGCGTCGGATCGATCTTCCAGTCGCCGGTATGCAGAACCGTGCCGGTCGGGGTGTGGATTGCCAGCGCGTGCGATTCCGGAATCGAATGCGCTACGGGGATGAACTCGACAGTGAACGGCCCGAGATCGATGCGGCCGCGCGAGGATACCACCGTGACCGGAATCTTCGGCGGGTTGCGCTCGGCGGCGCATTTGGCCTCGAACAACGCCGCACTGAATTTTGTCGCATAGACCGGGCATTGCAGCCGCGGCCAAAGGTCGATGACGGCGCCGAAATGGTCTTCATGGGCATGCGTCAACACGAGCCCGACCAGGTTCCTTCGTTCCTGCTCGAGAAAGCTGACGTCGGGCATGATGGTTTCGATACCCGGCAGATGCTCCTCGTCGCCAAAGGACACCCCAAGATCGACGGCGAGCCAGGAGCGCTGGTGGCGGCTGCCGTGTCCGTAGATCGACAGGTTCATGCCGATCTCGCCGACGCCGCCGAGAGGCGCGAATGTCAGTTCGTTCACTTGTTCCATCAGGCCGCCCCCACTGAGGCGGCCGAACCGAAATAGACGTCGCCTGCCGTTACCGCAACCCGATCGCCGCTGGCGGTTCGGACGATCATGCTGCCGGCTTCGTCGATGGTATCGAAGGTGCCGGCGACCGTGGATCCTCCAGTTTGGACCGCAACCGCCGCTCCGAGTCCTGCTGCGCGCTCGAGCCAAAGCCGCCGAATGTCGCCAAAACCCCGGCCCCACAGGCTGCGAAATTCGGCCCAGCTGTCCGACAGGGTTGCGAACAATTCTTGCGCGCCGATATCCACTCCAAGGGCTTTGAGCGAGGTCGCGGGCGTCGGCGTGCCTTCTGGCGCGCCGACGACATTGGTGCCGATGCCGACCACGACCGCGAGCCGGCCGTCCGCCATCGCCTCCGCTTCCAAGAGAATGCCGGCGAGCTTCTTATGCCCTGCCAGCAGGTCGTTGGGCCACTTGAGCGAAAACGCCAAATCCCCATATCCGCCCGCCCGCGCAAGCGCCTCGTGGCTCGCCTTTCGCAGCGCCGCCTCCAGCGCCAGCCCCGCGGCAAACCCCAAGGTTGCGGCAATCGCTGGCGAAATGTCGAGCGTTTCGAGAACGCTGCAGGCGAGGTTGCCGCGCGGAGCGATCCAGGCGCGATGTCTACGCCCGCGACCTGCGGTCTGGTCGGAGGTCACGAACCACATCGGGGAGCGCTCGCCGGCCCGCGCACGCAACAGAGCTTCCTCGTTGGTCGAGCCGATGCTGTCGTAGGCAGCGAGCCGGTAGCCCGCCGATTTGGCTCGAGGACCGAGCGCGAAGGGCATCTAGAACAGCGACTTGGCCGCCGCCGTGGCCACGCTGACCAGCGGCGCGGGAAAAGCAAAAAAGAAGATGTTGAAGAGGCCTGTGACCGCCAGCACCGGGCGCAATTCGACGCGCATCGGGTCAAGTTTGGTCAGCGGCTCGTCGAAATACATCACCTTGACGATGAACAGATAATAGTAAGCGCCCACCACGCTGGTAAGCACGCCGATTACCGACAGCGTGAACAGCCCGGCCTTGATCGCGGCCACAAAAACATACCATTTCGCAAAGAAGCCCGCGAGCCAGGGAACTCCGGCAAGCGAGAAAAGCAGCATCGCAAAGAAGCCCGCGATCACCGGATTGGTTCGCGACAGGCCGGAAAAGTCGCTGATCTGCTCGAGCGGCTGTCCGTTGCGCTTCATGGCAAGGATGACGGTGAAAGCGCCGAGCGTCATCGTCACATAGATTGCGAGGTAAACCAGCACGCCCTGCGCGCCCTCGGCCGTGCCGGCGGCCAGTCCGACCAGCGCAAAGCCCATATGGCCGATGGACGAATAGGCCATGAGCCGCTTGATGTTCTTCTGGCCAATGGCCGCGAACGATCCCAATGCCATGGAGGCAATCGACACGAACACCACGACCTGCTGCCATTGCGGGACGATACCGGGGAACGCGGTGAGCGTCGCGCGGGTAAACACAGCCATGGCCGCGACCTTCGGCGCGGAGGCAAAGAACGCGGTGACGGGGGTTGGCGCTCCCTCGTAAACGTCGGGCGTCCACATGTGAAACGGCACCGCCGAGACCTTGAAACAAAGTCCCGCCAGCAGGAACACAAGTCCGAACACGATGCCGATGCTGGGGCTCCTGGCGGCCGCAGCGATGCCGGCGAAAGCCACCGTACCGGTAAAGCCATAGATCAACGAAGCGCCGTATAGCAGCATGCCCGACGAGAGGGCACCCAGCACGAAATATTTGAGGCCAGCCTCGGTCGATTTGGCATTATCGCGATTGCTCGCCGCCACCACGTAGAGCGCAAGGCTCATCAGCTCGAGACCGAGATAAAGCATGATCAGGTCGCCCGCCGAGATCAGCACCATCATGCCGAGTGTCGAAAGCAGAACCAGAATGGCGAATTCGAACATTCGGCGGGAGGGATCGGCCAGAAATTCGATTGAAAGGATCAGCGTGACGGCCGATCCGGCCAACGACAGTATCTTCAGGAACCGCGCGAAGTCATCGACGATGAAGCTGCCTCCGAAGGTGGTCAGCTTTCCGGAAGGGAGCGCAAGCTCGATTGCGCCCACGACCACCAGCAGACAAATCGAGAGGGTGGTGACGAGGCTGGTGGTCCGATGACCCTCAAAGGCACCCATCATCAGCAGCGCCATGGCGCCGACTGCCAGGACCAGCTCCGGCAGCACGGGCAGCAATGGATAACCTGCACTCTCAAAGCTCATGGCACGTCGTCCTAACCTTCAAACCCCGGTTCCGATCAGTCAGAGCCGAAGCTTCTTCCCCTATGTCGAATACGCTATTGCAGCAATGCGGCCGCCTTCACGGCCGTTGTCATCGCGGTGTGGTAGTTGTTCACGAGTTGCTGCACTGACGAAGCCGAGATATCGAGCACCGGCTTCGGGTAGAAGCCGAAAAGAATCGTGAGCGCGACCAGCGGCATCAAGGTCAGGCATTCGCGGAAGGTGAGGTCCTTGATCGTCGCAAGTGACGGCTTGACCAGCGCGCCAAAGATCACCTTGCGGTAGAGCCAAAGCGCGTACGCCGCCGACAGGATCACGCCGGTTGTGGCAAAAGTGGCGGTCGGGATGTCGACCTTGAAGGTGCCGATCAGCGTCATGAATTCGCCGATGAAGCCGGACGTGCCGGGCAGACCGACATTGGCCAAGGTGAAGACCATGAACACGAACGCATAAAGCGGCATGCGGTTGACCAGCCCGCCATAGGCCGCGATCTCGCGGGTGTGCATGCGGTCGTAAACGATGCCGACGCAGAGGAACAAGGCGCCCGAAACAATACCATGCGAGATCATCTGGAAAACGCCGCCCGCGACCCCCTGCATGGTGCCGGCAAAGATTCCCATGGTTACGAAGCCCATATGGGCCACCGAGGAATAGGCGATCAGCTTCTTCATGTCCTCCTGCATCAGCGCCACCAGCGAGGTGTAGATGATTGCGATCACCGAGAGCGAGAAGATCAGCGGCGCGAAATCATGCGAGGCCAGCGGGAACATCGGCAGCGAAAAACGCAGGAAGCCGTAGCCACCCATCTTCAAGAGGATAGCGGCCAGGATCACGGAGCCTGCGGTGGGCGCCTCGACATGCGCATCCGGCAGCCAGGTGTGCACGGGCCACATCGGCATCTTCACCGCAAAGGAGGCAAAGAACGCCAGCCATGCCCAGGTCTGCAACGAGTGCGGAACGGCCGTATGCATCAGGGTCGGAATGTCGCTCGTACCGGCATTCCAGTATAGCGCCATGATTGCCAGCAGCATCAGCACGGAGCCGAGCAGCGTGTAGAGGAAGAATTTGAACGACGCGTAGACGCGGCGCGGGCCGCCCCATACCCCGATGATCAGGAACATCGGGATCAGGCCGCCTTCGAAGAACAAATAGAACAGCACGAGATCGAGCGCGCAGAAGGTGCCGACCATCAGCGTTTCCAGAACCAGGAACGCCATCATGTATTCGCGGACGCGCAGCGTGATGGCTTTCCAGCTCGCAATAATGCAGATCGGCATCAAGGCGGTGGTCAGGATCACGAACGGCAATGAAATGCCGTCCACGCCCATGTGGTAGGTGATGGCGCTGGCGAGCCACGGGGCCTTCTCGACGAACTGGAAGTCGGCTTGCGCCGGATCGAAGCGCCACACCAGGATCAGAGACACAAGAAAGGTGATCAGCGTGGTCCACAACGCGATCCAGCGCGCGTTGCGGCGGGCCGCTTCGTCATCGCCGCGGCTGGCATAAACCAGCAGAGCGCCGACGAGCGGGAGGAATGTGACGACGGAGAGGATGGGCCAGGTTGTCATCGCTAGCCCCCCGCGCCGAACATGAACCAGGTAATCAAGCCCGCAGCTCCGATCAGCATCGCAAACGCGTAATGGTAGAGATATCCGGTCTGCAGCCGCACCACATGGCGGGTGACATCAAGTACCCACGCCGACACACCATCCGGCCCGAAACCGTCGATGATGTAGCCATCGCCGACCTTCCACAGGAAGCGCCCGAGCCACTTCGTCGGCCGCACGAAGATCAGGTCGTAAAGCTCGTCAAAATACCATTTGTTGAGCAGAAACTGGTACAGCAGCGGCTGCTGATTGGCGAGCTCGACCGGCAGATACGGCCGGCGGATGTAGAACAGCCACGACACCAGGAAACCCACCGCCATCATCAGCGTCGGCAGGAACGCGATGCTTTCGGGGATGTGATGCATGTCTTCGATGATGTGTGGATTCATCTTCAGCGATTCACGGAAGAATTCCTCCACGCCGTGGCCTGCGAACAACTCCCGGAACGGGAAGCCGGCGAGGATCGATCCCGCGGCCAAAATGCCGATCGGAACGAGCATCCAGAGCGGTGACTCATGCGCGGCTTCATAATGCTCGCGATCGTGGGGTTCGCCATGGAAAGTCTTGAAGATCAGGCGCCACGAGTAGAACGAGGTCAAGGCGGCCGCGACCACGGTCATCAGGAAGCCATAAGGCCCGAACGGATTGTGGGAGGCGTATGCGGATTCGATGATCGCATCCTTGGAGAAATAGCCCGCGGTCAGGGGGAAGCCGGTCAGAGCCAGCGTGCCGATCACCATGACCAGGTAAGTGAAGGGAATGCGGTCCTTCAGCCCGCCCATCATGCGGATGTCCTGTTCGTGATGCATCGCATAGATCACCGAGCCGGATCCTAAGAACAACAGCGCCTTGAAGAAGGCGTGGGTGAACAGATGGAACATCCCGACCGAATAGGCCCCCGCCCCCATCGCCACGAACATGTAGCCGAGCTGTGAACAGGTCGAATAGGCCACGATCCGCTTGATGTCGTTTTGCACGAGACCCACGGTGGCCGCGAACAAGGCGGTGGTCGCGCCAATGAACATCACGAACGCCTGCGCGGTCGGCGCGAGCTCAAACAGCGGCGACAGCCGCGCTACCATGAAGACGCCCGCGGTGACCATGGTCGCGGCGTGAATCAACGCCGAGACCGGGGTCGGGCCTTCCATCGCATCGGGCAGCCAGGTATGCAGCAGAAACTGCGCCGATTTGCCCATCGCGCCCATGAACAGGAGCAGGCAGGTCAGCGTCAGCGCGTCGGCCTGCCAGCCGAAGAAGTTGATGGTTTTGCCGGTCAACCCGGGCGCAGCGGCGAAAATCGTTTCGTAGTCGACAGAACCGATCAGCATGAACACGGCGAAGATGCCGAGCGCGAAGCCGAAATCGCCGACCCGATTGACAATGAAAGCCTTGATGGCCGCGGCGTTCGCCGACGGCTTGTGGTACCAGAACCCGATTAAAAGATAGCTTGCAAGGCCGACACCTTCCCAGCCGAAGAACAGCTGCACCAGGTTGTCGGCCGTCACCAGCATCAGCATCGCGAAGGTGAACAGCGAAAGATAGCTGAAGAACCGCGGCCGGTACGGGTCCTCGTCCATGTAACCGATCGAGTAGAGATGCACGAGCGAGGAGATGGTGTTGACGACCACCAGCATGACGGCCGTCAGCGTATCGACACGAAACGCCCAGGCGACCTGCAGCTCGCCCGCTGTGATCCAGGGGAACAGCGCAATTCGGCTGTCGTTGTGGCCAAAGCCGACATCGACAAGCGCCACCCATGACAGCGCCGCCGCCACGAACAACAGGCCGGTCGTGATCAGTTCGGCCGCGCGCGAGCCGGCCGCCGCCGGCTCTGTCGCAGGGTGGTCGTCGTGACCGTTGCCGTCGGGCTCGTGACTGGAAGCATGAATGACGCCGGTGTCTTCGTTGACTGCGACCTCGCCGTGATCGTGGGCGTCGGCATGATGTTCGACCTCATCGCCGCTCGGATTGCGCGCGTGCGCGCCCACAATCGAGATCAGCCCTGCGATGATGCAGCCGATCAGCGGCAGAAAGACGATGGCCTGGATCATCGGCGAGCCCCTTCACGGATGATCTCCGCGCAAACGCGCTTCGCGCTTGCGGCGGGGGAAAGCCAGTTCCCACCTTGCGCTGGCGCGGCCCTTCGGATCCGGATCATGCCTTAACCCTTCATCAGACTGACGTCGTCAACCGCGATCGAGCCGCGGTTTCGGAAGTAGACAACCAATATCGCAAGACCGATCGCGGCTTCGGCCGCAGCCACGGTGAGCACCAGCATTGCAAATACCTGGCCCACAATGTCGCCGATGAAGGTCGAGAACGCCACCAGGTTGACATTGACGGCGAGCAGGATCAGCTCGATCGACATCAGAATGACGATGATGTTCTTGCGATTGAGAAAAATCCCGAGAATTCCGAGCGTGAACAGGATGGCGCCGACCGCGAGATAATGTCCAAGACCAATTGTCATTGCACCCACTCCGCGGCATCTGCATCCTGCAGGCCCTGACCCGAGGCGACCTTGCGCACGCTCATGGCGAGTTCCGGCGTCCGCGCATTTTGAATATTGATGTCCTGCCGCTTGACGCTGGCCTTGTGGCGCAGCGTCAGCACGATGGCACCGATCATCGCGACCAGGAGGACCAGGCCCGCGATCTGGAAGTAATGAATGTACTTCGTGTAGAGGACGAGCCCGAGCGCCTGGGTATTGCTCACATTGGCGGGGATCGCCGCCGTAATCGACTTGGCCACATTGGGACTGATGACCCAACCGCCGCCTACCAATAGCAGCTCGGCAAGGAACACCCCGCCGATCACAAGGCCTATCGGAAGATATTCGATGAAGCCTTCGCGCAACTCGGTGAAATCGACGTCGAGCATCATGATCACAAACAGAAACAGCACCGCGACTGCGCCGACATAGACCACGATCAGGATCATGGCCAAAAACTCGGCTCCCATCAGCACGAACAGGCCGGCGGCATTGACGAAGGCAAGGATGAGGAACAGCACGGAGTGCACGGGATTGCGCGACACGATCACCATCACCGCGGATGCCACGCAGACGCCAGCGAACAGATAGAAGAACAACGCGGGAAGGATCATGCCAAGCCCCTGTCCGCATATACCGGTGCGTTCCCTCCCCCCGTGTGGGGAAGGGTTAGGGAGGGGGGTAAACCGCGCGCACCAGACCCGAGGCTTACCCCCCTCTCCACCTCTCCCCCACACGGGGGGAGGGAACCGACCGCATATGCGGCGAATGTGCCCATCTCAGCCACGTTCCCTCACCTCACCGGTACGGCGCGTCGAGCTCGATCGATTTGGCGATCTGGCTCTCCCAGCGGTCCCCATTGGCGAGAAGTTTCGCCTTGTCATAGTAGAGTTCCTCGCGCGTTTCCGTCGCGAATTCGAAGTTCGGGCCTTCGACGATTGCATCCACCGGACACGCCTCCTGGCAGAGTCCGCAGTAAATGCATTTCACCATATCGATGTCATAGCGCACGGTGCGCCGCGTACCGTCGTTGCGGCGCGGCCCGGCCTCGATGGTGATGGCCTGGGCCGGACAGATCGCCTCGCAAAGCTTGCAGGCGATGCAGCGTTCTTCGCCATTGGGATAGCGCCGCAATGCGTGCTCGCCGCGAAAGCGCGGTGAAATCGGCCCCTTTTCGAACGGATAGTTCAGCGTCGGCTTCGGCTTGAAGAAATAGCGCATGGCGAGGAAGAACGCCGACACGAATTCCGACAGCAGGAGCGAGCGCGACGTGGCGTTGATGTTGACACTCATTGCGACCTCATTTCGGCGCGATGCCTGCGAACTGCAGCACGCCGGCGACGATCACCACCATCGCCAGCGACAGCGGCAAAAAAACCTTCCAGCCCAGCCGCATCAACTGGTCGTAGCGGTAGCGCGGCACGATTGCTTTCGCCATCGCGAACAGGAAGAACATGAAGAAAAGTTTTAGCGAGAACCAGATCACGCCCGGCACCCAGGTAAAGGGCGGCAGCGCCACCGGCGGCAACCAGCCGCCGAGGAACAGGATCGTGGCCATCGCGCACATGGTGGTGATGGCGACGTATTCGCCGAGCATGAACAACAGATAGGGCGTCGAGCCGTATTCGACCATGAAGCCCGCGACCAGTTCCGACTCGGCTTCGACCAGGTCGAAAGGTGGCCGGTTGGTTTCGGCCAGTGCCGAAACGTAGAACACCACGAACATCGGCAGCAGCGGCCACACATACCAGTTGAGTATCGTCAGCTGCGGCAGGCCGATCAGGCTGCCGAGCCCGCGGCTGTTCTGCGCCTCGACCACCGCCGAGAGATTGAGCGAACCCGCACAGAGCAGCACGGTGATGATCACAAATCCGATCGACACCTCGTAGCTGACCATTTGCGCCGCCGACCGAAGCGCGGCGAGAAACGGATATTTCGAGTTCGACGACCATCCGGCCATGATGATGCCGTAGATCGACAGCGACGAAATCGCGAAGATGTAGAGCACGCCAACGTTGATGTCGGAGATCGCCCAACCGAGATTCGTCGGAATCACCGCCCAGGCCGCGAGCGCAAGCACGCAGCTCACCAGCGGAGCCAGCAGGAACACGCCCTTGTTGGCGCCGGCGGGAATGATCGGTTCCTTCAAAACGAATTTCAAAAGATCGGCGAAGGACTGCAGCAGGCCCCACGGTCCGACCACGTTCGGGCCGCGCCTGATCTGGACCGCCGCCCAGATCTTGCGGTCGGCGAGCAGGATGTAGGCGATCGCAATCAGCAGCACCACGAGCAACAGGACGCTCTGGGCGACCATGATGATCAGCGGCCACAAGGTACTGGTCCAGAATTCGGCCATCACTTCACTCCGCTGCGTTGAGCATCTTTCCGGAGGCCAGGCGGGAGCATTCCGCCATGACCGCGGAAGCCCGCGCGATCGGGTTGGTCAGGTAAAAATCTTCCACCGAACTCTTGAACGGCGACTTCTCCATATTGCCGCCGCCGCCCGCAAGCGCGCTGATATCGCCGGCCTTGCCGGGCTCGATCCCGTCGATCCGCATCAGATGGGGTGCAGTCCTGAAGATCGCCTGCCGCAGAGCGTGCAGCGAGTCGTATGGCAGCTTCTTGCCAAGCGCCTCCGACATCGCGCGGACGATCGCCCAGTCTTCGCGCGCCTGCCCCGGGGGAAATCCCGCCCTGTTGGCCATTTGCACCCGGCCCTCGGTGTTGACGAAAATGCCGCCCTTCTCCGTATAGGCTGCGCCGGGCAGGATGACGTCGGCACGGTGGGCGCCGCGATCGCCATGGGTGCCGATATACACGACGAAGGTGCCATCCCCCACCTTGACTTCATCGGCACCGAGCAGGAACAGGACGTCGAGCGTGCCGAAAGTGGTCATCTCCGCCGAATAAAGTCCGCCCGCGCCAGAGGCAAAGCCGATATCGAGTGCGCCAACCCGCGAAGCCGTGTCGTGCAGAACCGCAAAGCCGTTCCAGCCCTCCTTGACTGCGCCGACATCAACCGCGAGCCTGGCCGCAGACGCCAGAACCGCTCGCCCGTCATGCCGCGCAGCGGCGCCGGAGCCGACCAGAACAATCGGGTTTTTAGCGTTCTTCAACACCTCGGTGAAGGAATGCTTGCCCGCGGCGACATCGCCGAGCGTGTCTGTTCCGCCGCCAAGGTGATCGTATCCGTAAGTCAAATCGAGCTTCTCCCCGATCACGCCGATCTTGAGCTGGCCGCTGCGCCAGCGCTTGCGAACGCGCGAGTTGAGCACGGCGGCTTCCTTCCGCGGGTTCGAGCCCAGGATCAGGAGCGCATCCGCCTGCTCAATGCCGGCAATCGTGGGATTGAACAGGTAAGTGGCGCGTCCGCTCCTCGGATCGAAGGCATCGCCGCCCTGCACGGCGAGATTGATCGAGCCGCATTTCGCTAACAGCTCCTTGAGCGCGAACATTTCCTCCACCGCGGCGAGGTCACCCGCGATGGCGCCGATCCGCTTGCCGTCGGTTCGCGCGATCCGTGCGGCAATCGCCTCGAAAGCCTCTGGCCAGGAGGCCGGCCGGAGCTGGCCGCTCTGGCGGATGTAGGGACGGTCGAGCCGCTGGGTGCGCAGTCCATCGACAATGTGGCGGGTCTTGTCGGAAATCCATTCCTCGTTCACCGCTTCGTTGACGCGCGGCAGGATCCGCATCACCTCGCGGCCGCGGGTATCGACGCGGATCGCCGAACCAACGCCGTCCATCACGTCGATCGATTGGGTCTTGCCGAGTTCCCAAGGTCGGGCAGCGAAAGCGTAGGGTTTCGAGGTGAGCGCGCCAACCGGGCAGATGTCGACGAGGTTGCCTTGCAGCTCCGAGGTCAACGCCGTTTCCAGATAAGTCGTGATCTCCATGTCTTCGCCGCGACCGGTCGCGCCCATTTCCGGCACGCCGCACACCTCGGCGGCAAAGCGGACGCAACGCGTGCACTGGATGCAACGGTTCATGGAGGTCTTGACCAGCGCGCCGAGGTATTTGTCCTCCACCGCGCGCTTGTTCTCGGCAAAGCGCGAGGTGTCGACGCCGTAACCCATCGCCTGGTCCTGCAAGTCGCATTCCCCGCCCTGGTCGCAGATCGGACAATCCAGGGGGTGGTTGATGAGGAGGAATTCCATCACGCCTTCGCGCGCCTTCCTCACCATCGGCGAACGGGTCGAAATTTCCGGCGGCTCGCCCTTTGGGCCCGGGCGGCAATCGCGCACGCCCCAGGCGCAGCTTGCAACCGGCTTCGGGCCGCCCTTCACCTCGACCAGGCACATCCGGCAATTGCCGGCGATCGAGAGGCGCTCGTGGTAGCAAAAGCGCGGAATTTCGGCGCCGGCGGCCTCGCACGCCTGCAACAGCGTGTATTCCGCGGGAACGTCGATCTCTTTGCCGTCGATGATGAGTTTGGTCATTGCGGTCTCAAGTCTTTCCCGGCTTGCGCCAGCGTCCCGTATTTCTGCCACTCCAAAATGCCCGGCTGCGACATCAAGTTCACTCCGCCGCGACCATGTGCGCGGGATCAAGCACGCCCTGATCGTCGAGATCGGATTTGTGCGAATATTGCTCGATCCGTTCCTCGATCTCGTGCCGGAAATGCGCGATCAAGCCCTGGATCGGCCAGGCCGCAGCGTCACCGAGCGCGCAAATCGTGTGACCCTCGACCTGCTTGGTCACCTCGAGCAGCATGTCGATTTCGCGCTTGTGGGCGCGGCCTTCCGCCATCCGGCTCAGCACCCGCCACATCCATCCGGTGCCTTCGCGGCAAGGGGTGCACTGGCCGCAGCTCTCGTGCTTGTAGAAATAGGAGATGCGGGCAATCGCGCGGATCAGGTCGGTCGATTTGTCCATGACGATGACGGCGGCTGTGCCAAGGCCGGAGCGCAGCTTGCCGAGACTGTCGAAATCCATCGGCGTATCGATGATCTGCTCCGCCGGCACCATGCGCACCGAAGAGCCGCCGGGGATCACGGCCTTCAGATTGTCCCATCCGCCGCGAACGCCGCCGCAATGGCGCTCGATCAATTCGCGAAACGGTATGCCCATCGCCTCTTCGACGTTGCAGGGACGCTCGACGTGACCGGAGATGCAAAAGAGCTTGGTGCCGACGTTGTTCGGCCGGCCGATGGCGGCAAACCACGCCGCACCGCGCCGCAGGATATCCGGGGCGACCGCAATCGACTCGACATTGTTCACGGTGGTCGGGCAGCCGAACAGGCCGACATTGGCCGGGAATGGCGGTTTTAACCGCGGCTGGCCCTTCTTGCCTTCGAGGCTTTCGAGCAGCGCCGTCTCTTCGCCGCAAATGTAGGCCCCGGCGCCGTGCGTCACGTAGAGATCGAATGGCCAGCCGTTGACGTTGTCCTTGCCGATCAGCTTCGCCTCATAGGCCTGCTCGACCGCGGCCTCGAGGCGCTCGCGCTCGCGGATGAACTCGCCCCGCACATAGATGTAACAGGCGTGCGCACCCATCGCGAAACTCGCAATCAGGCAACCTTCGACCAGAAGATGCGGATCATGCCGCATGATTTCGCGGTCCTTGCAGGTGCCGGGCTCGGACTCGTCGGCATTGACCACGAGATAACTCGGCCGGCCGTCGGTCGACTCCTTTGGCATGAACGACCACTTCAGTCCGGTCGGAAAGCCGGCCCCGCCGCGGCCGCGCAAGCCGGAAGCCTTCATCTCGTTGATGATCCAGTCGCGTCCCTTGTCGATGATCGCCTTGGTGCCGTCCCAGGCGCCGCGGCGACGCGCACCTTCGAGGCCCCAGTCGTGGAGACCGTAGAGATTCCTGAAGATGCGATCCTTGTCGTCGAGCATATCGGTGTTCCCGAAGATCAGCGATGAATGGGCGAAGCGACGCTTGCGCCGGCCGCTTGCCAGATACGGTCGTGCCTCATGTGGTTTCCTTCAGCGTAGTCGGTCCGCCCACCGGCGCGGAGAACTGGCGGTCGATCTGAGGTCCCGGCTTCGGCACCTGGCCCGAAGCAAAGCCGTCGAGCACTTTTCCGAAGCTCTCCTTGGTGAGGTCCTCGTAGGTGTCATTCCAGATCAGAACCATCGGCGCGTTCACGCAGGCACCCAGACATTCCACCTCTTCCCAGCTGAAATTGCCGTCCCTGGAAAGGTGAAAGGGCTCGCGGTGAATCCGGCTCTGGCACACCTCGATGAGGTCGGCGGCCCCGCGCAGACGGCACGGCGTCGTGCCGCAGACCTGAACGTGGGCCTTCTTGCCCACGGGCTGCAGCTGGAACATGGTGTAGAACGTCGCGATCTCAAGCACGCGGATATAGGGCATGCCGAGCAGATCGGCGACCGCGCGGATCGCGGCTTCGGAAACCCACCCCTCATGCTGCTCCTGAACGCGCCACAGGATCGCAATGACGGCGGAAGCCTGCCGGCCTTGCGGATATTTGCCGATCTGCTGCTTCGCGAAGGCCAGATTCTCCGGCGTGAACGTGAAGCTTGCGGGCTGAAGTTCCTTGGGCGCTAGTCGGCGAACGGACATCTGTTCTGGTCTTTCATTGCAGGCGGCGCGCGGCCTCGGCGTTCAAGGCATTGAAGCGGTTCTGCCAGAACGCGATCACCGATCGACCTCGCCGAAAACGATGTCGAGCGATCCCAGAATGGCGGAGACGTCGGCCAGCAGGTGGCCCTTGCAGATGAAATCCATCGCCTGCAGGTGCGCAAAGCCTGGCGCGCGGATCTTGCATTTGTAGGGTTTGTTGCTGCCGTCGGCGATCAGGTAAACGCCGAACTCGCCTTTGGGCGCCTCCACCGCCGCATAGACTTCACCGGGTGGCACGTGAAAACCTTCGGTATAGAGCTTGAAATGATGGATCAGCGCTTCCATCGAGCGCTTCATCTCGGCGCGGCGCGGCGGGAAAATCTTGTTGTCCTGAACGGCAACCGGCCCCTGGGCGTCGGCGGCGCGCAGTTTGGCGATGCACTGCTTCATGATACGCACGGACTGGCGCATCTCTTCCATGCGAATGCAGTAGCGGTCGTAGCAGTCGCCGTTCTTGCCGATCGGGATGTCGAAATCCATCTCGTCATAGCATTCATAAGGCTGCGCCTTGCGCAGATCCCAGGCGGCGCCCGAGCCGCGCACCATCACGCCCGAAAAACCCCACTCCCAGGCCTGCTTGAGCGTCACCACGCCGATGTCGACGTTGCGCTGCTTGAAAATGCGGTTGCCCGTGAGCAGCGTTTCGAGGTCGTCGACCACCGTAAGGAACGGGTCGCACCATGCTTCGATATCGTCGATCAGTTTCGGCGGCAGGTCCTGATGCACGCCGCCGATCCGGAAATAGGCCGCATGCATGCGCGAGCCGGAAGCGCGCTCGTAAAATACCATCAGCTTCTCGCGCTCTTCAAAACCCCACAGCGGAGGGGTGAGCGCGCCGACGTCCATCGCCTGGGTGGTGACGTTGAGCAGATGCGACAGGATACGGCCGATCTCGCAATAGAGCACGCGGATCAACTGGCCGCGGCGCGGCACTTCGATGCCAAGGAGTTTTTCGGCCGCCAGGCAGAAGGCGTGTTCCTGGTTCATGGGCGCGACATAGTCGAGCCGGTCGAAATAGGGGATCGCCTGCAGGTAAGTCTTGTGCTCGATCAGCTTTTCGGTGCCGCGGTGAAGCAGGCCGATATGGGGGTCGACGCGGGCGACGACCTCGCCATCAAGTTCCAGAACCAGGCGCAACACGCCGTGCGCGGCCGGATGCTGCGGTCCGAAGTTGATGGTGAAGTTACGAAGGTTTTGCGGTTGCTCGTTCATGGTATTCGCCACTCACGATTTGGCCTTCTCGTCGCCCGGCAGCACCGGATAGTCGGCGCCTTCCCATGGCGAGAGAAAGTCGAAATTGCGGAACTCCTGGTTGAGACGGACGGGCTCGTAGAGCACCCTCTTCTCCTGGTCGTCATAGCGGACTTCGACGAAGCCGGTGAGCGGAAAATCCTTGCGCAGCGGATGACCGTCGAAACCATAATCGGTCAGGATGCGCCGCATGTCCGGATGGCCGGTGAAGATCACGCCGTAGAGGTCGTAGGTCTCGCGCTCGAACCAGTCGGCGCCGGGAAACACGGCGATGATCGAGGGCACCTGCGTGTTCTCGTCGGCTTCGGCGCGCAAGCGGATGCGCGCATTCAGCGTCGGCGAGAGAAGGTGATAGACGACGTCGAAGCGTTTCTCTCGCCCCGGGTAATCCGCCGCGGTCACATCCGTCAGGTTGACGAACCGGCACGCAGGGTCGTCGCGAAGGAAGCGCACGACATCGACGATTTTCTCGGCGTGCACGGCCACGGTAAGCTGATTGAAAGCCACTTTGTGGTCGATCGCTGCACCGGGAAGCGCGCCGACAATCGTCTGCCCCAAAGCGTCGAGCCTGCCGTCGTCCATTGAAAAAACCTTAGCGTTCGATGGTACCGGTGCGTCGGATCTTTTTCTGCAACAGCATGACGCCGTAAAGTAGCGCTTCCGCCGTCGGCGGGCACCCGGGCACGTAGATGTCGATGGGCACGATCCGGTCGCAGCCGCGCACCACCGAATACGAATAGTGATAATAGCCGCCGCCATTGGCACATGATCCCATCGAGATCACGTAGCGCGGCTCCGGCATCTGATCGTAGACCTTGCGCAGCGCAGGCGCCATCTTGTTGGTCAGCGTGCCCGCCACGATCATCACGTCAGATTGCCTGGGGGAAGCGCGCGGGGCAAAGCCAAAGCGTTCGCAATCGTAGCGCGGCATCGACATCTGCATCATCTCGACCGCGCAACATGCAAGCCCGAAGGTCATCCACATCAACGAGCCCGTGCGCGCCCAGATGATCAGGTCGTCGGCGGCGGCAACGAAGAAGCCCTTGTCGGAGAGCTCGTGATTGACTTCGAGAAAATAGGGATCGCTGGCCCCGACCGGCCTGCCGGTGGAGGGATCGATAATGCCCCTGGAGGCGGGGGCCACCGCCGGCTCCGAGGCTTGGAGAAGTGGGCTCAATCCCATTCGAGCGCGCCTTTCTTCCATTCATAGGCAAAGCCGATCGTGAGGACTCCCAGGAACACGAACATCGACCAGAAGCCGGTCGCGCCGAGCTTGCCGAACGCCACCGCCCACGGGAACAGGAAGGCCACTTCCAGGTCGAAGATGATGAAAAGGAGAGACACCAGATAGAAGCGGACATCGAACTTCATGCGCGCATCGTCGAACGCATTGAATCCGCACTCATAGGCCGACAGCTTTTCCGGATCGGGCTGCTGGAACGCCACGATGAAGGGCGCGATCAGAAGCACCAGGCCGATCACACCGGCGACGCCGATAAACACCACAAGGGGGAGGTAATTTTGTAAGATGCCGTTCATCGGCCAGACCTTTTCCTGCAGTTGCCGGCGCCCGCAGATTCGTTAATTGGAATTGTTCCGAGGCTTAGCGCAGCGCAACAAGGGGCGCAAGACAAGCTATCTTGACGGTCGGCGAACCTCCGCATCGGAGGGGAAACCGGGCAAAGCCGAAGACGCCAAGTGCGCCGGCCGAGCTGGAATCTGAGCCGCTCGTCCTTCAGATAGGCCGTGACGACGTCCGCCGCAACCGGCCTGCGCGCGCCGTCACTTCCGGCGACCGGGAGGTTGGCGGCGCGCGCCGGATCGAACCACCCCATCCAAAATCGGCCCTCTGAGGCGTGGATTGAAACCATTTTTAGGAACCGGCGAAACCGGCTGGAAACAAACGGGGGGTACACGTTCGGGCCAACAAAGGCGGCCAAAGAGGCGCCGGGAGGCTTTCCATGAACCACTCAATCCACTCGGCCGATCGTGCGACCCACCTCAAGATCGTGGTCGTGGCCCTCGTGGCGGGGATCGCACTCACCACTGTGGCCATCTCGGCGCGTACCACCTCCGATTATGGTCAGACCGCCCACGTCGTTAAGGCCGGAAAACCGATGATTGTAACGAGTTCTGATGCCTCAATGGTTCGCTGACCCCCCTTTTCAAGGCCCCACGAAGCCACCCTTCCCCCAAAGGTGGTGTAACGAAGCCGCCCTTCCCCCAGGGCGGCTTTTCGTTTTTGCTGTGTCGATCAATGGCGCGCGGTCAGGCGGCGTTGGCGCCATCGCCTTGCGAAGATTTGAGCCTTGCGAAGATTTGAGACCTGGAAGGGTTGGATGGCGGAAATGATGGCGCGAGAGACGGGACTCGAACCCGCGGCCTCCGCCGTGACAGGGCGAAAAAACATCAGCTCCATCAACGGAACGTGACAGGTTCCGCGCCTCTAGCGCGGTTCGAAACGGTTGAAAGTGTCACGTCGTCGCCGCTCGTCGTCGAACGCGACGACGGCATGTTCCAGATCGGCTGGCACGGCGATGCGCCGGTCCCGTTTGAGTCCTTTCCGTTTGCATTGGCTGTCGCCGCTCAGCGGGTGTCGGCATGAGCCGCATGGAAAGCGCCGACGACTACTCCGGGCTGGTCATACAGCTCAATCCAAATTGGCGGATCGTCGAGTGTCGCGACCATCTGCAGTGGATTCTCCAGCACCGCGGATCGCCAAAAAAGTCACGTAGGGACGATTGGCGGGGTCGCTCGTACTGCCAGACCTCTGAAGCTTTGCGCCGCTGTACGCGAGAAGACGCCGGCGTCATTGACCCGTCTGCCGCCGCCGTCCTGGCCGCGCTGCCGGAGCGGATCGACGCGCCGCTCACTCAACAGATTGGTGGCGCCGAGAGCTGCGGGATGTTCGCTAATGATGGGAGGCGTCATGACGAGGCCGCCTGACCCATCAAGCGAAAGGGCCGCCTCTCCCAAGGCAGCCCCCAAATCGCAAGTCAATCAGCAACAGCGAACATACACAATCCCAGTGAACGTTCAAGCGTTCATTGCGGCGCTGCTGCCTTTCTCGTTCCCGTTCCTCTGCATCCTCTGCGGAGGATTGCGATGAACGCACACGTCAAACCGCCTTCATCCCCCCTCGCCGTCACCGATCCGAAGATCCGCAAGGAGCTGCAGTTAAGCGGGCTTCGTTTCGCTATCGGCAGAGCGCAGTGGTTCATCAGCGAGGCGACGTCGTTAGGCATCGCGCTTAGGGACGGCAAAATTTCAATGGATGAGGTGGACACGAAGCTCGCCGAAATGGGCGCGCTCGATCTTGTGTACCCGGAACTGATGACGGGTGACCGATGAGCAACGACAGAATTTTTAACCTCCTAAGCGAGGACGATATCGCAGAGCTGCGAGCCCAACGGCATGCACAACCGAGGACAACCGTGGACAACGAACTTAGGGTGGCTGGCGCAAATATTCTTAAGCTGGCTCCGGATGCGCCAGAGCCAGAGGCGCCCGAGGTTGTCGACCCCGTTGACCCATGGGCGAGCCTCGATCCGCCGACGCTCGCGCGGGGCATCCTGCCTGACGTTCTGGAACAATTTGCCTTTGAGCAAGGGCAAGAAATGGGTGCAGATATCGGTGGCATTGCGCTTGCAGCGCTTGTCGTTTGTGGTGCGGCTATTCCCGACAGTGTCCAGGTCCAGGTCAAGCGTCACAATAAGGGGTGGTTAGAATCGGCCCGGTTTTGGGGCTGGCTCGTTGGCCTGCCTAGCACGATGAAAACGCCCGTTATGAGGGCGGCTGCGAGGCCGCTCAGGAGCGCGGACGGAATAATGGCACGGCAATACGAAGAGGCGCGGGCACATTATGACAGCCTCACCAAGGACGAAAAGGCTGCAACGCCGGCGCCGAAGAATACCAGACTCGTACTTCAGGACACGACTATCGAGGCAGCACAGGAGGTGCTGAAGGATAGCCCGAACGGCATCCTTTGCTATCAGGATGAACTATCCGGCTGGTTCGGCTCATTCGACAAGTATGCGAGCGGGCGGGGGGCGTCGAAGGATCGCGCGTTCTGGCTCGAGGCATTCAATGGCGGCGCCTATTCCGTCAACCGGGTATCGCGTGGATCTTCCTATATCGAGAACCTTTCCATTTCCGTGCTCGGGGGAATTCAGCCAGAGCCAATCCGGAAGATAATGGAGGACAGCGTCGACGACGGGCTATTGCAGCGCGGATTCCCCGTCATGATGAAGGGTGCTGTCGCGGGTCAGGATGTTCTCGAGGGTCCCGCTACGCATGATTATGCGGTCCTGATTGGCCAGCTGCGCCACCTTGACGAGATCGTGCTTCGCTTTGAAGAGGGCGCGCATGTGTACCGAGAGGAGCTGGAGCGCAAACACCTCGCCCTTCAATCTTGCGAGACGCTTTACCCAAAGCTCGGCGCCCATATCGGGAAGTTTAACGGCCTGTTTGCCCGGCTTTGCGTCGTCTTCCACTGCGTAGAAAACGCCGGCGCTCCACTGCCTAGCACAATCTCGGAGGCCACTGCACGGCGCGCTGGCGGGCTCCTGCACGGATTTCTTCTGCCTCATGCCGTCTGCTTCTACACCGGCTCGCTGGGGGTATCAGACACTCACGCCAACCTCCTTGCGGTTGCCGGATACATACTGGCTCATAAGCTGAAGAAGATATCGAAGCGGGATGTGGCGCGCGGCGATCGCACGATGCGAAGGCTTGATCCCAAGCAGGTCGAGGCTGTTTTCGAGCAGCTGGATGCAATGAGTTGGATAGATCGCAACTTCATGGACGTCGTAACCCGCAAACCGGACTGGATCGTCAATCCGGCGGTACACACCAAGTTCGAAAAGAAAGCTAAGGAAGAAAAGTCTCGCCGCGAGCGGGACAAAAAGATGATTGCGGACATGCTGAAGGCTAAAAAGGGAGATCCAGACAATGAATAGGCGCGAGCGCCTCCTGCGCCCAGCGTGGGTGCTTCAGCTCACTAATGACGATCTCGGGGACGCATTCCACATCGCCTATGAGGAAGCCGGTAAGAGGTGGGGTCAGCCCAACATGATGCGCCGCCTCGAGGTCTTGGGTGACGAGATTTCCCGACGGGAAAATATCGGAACCTGGACGCAGGACGATTGGAAGGTGAAAGCATGAGCGCGACAGAGGAAGAGATCGGCAACGTTTCAGCATGGGCGGAGATCATCGAGGACATGCTTTGGGCAGTCCCGCGCGGACTTCATGAGGACGTGCTCAATCTTGCCTTGGCAAACTATCATGAGCGGAAAAGGAAGGCGGATAAAAACGGCGGGATCACCTGCTGGACGCCGAAAGATAACGACGAGTGGATGAAATCCCCCGGCATTCGGCACTGGCACGACATCATGCTGTTGAAGGCCCTGGTCATCCAGATTTTCGTTAGGAACATTACGGGCAACAACTCCCCAGACAACGCGGCCAAGCTGTTATTCAGCCGCCAGCGCTTCGGAACCGGCTCCGCTGAGCTGCTGGATTACATCGGCGACCTGGCCGCTGAATACGAGGCCGACGTCGACGGGAACGTGGTTCCAAGGCCTAAGGAGCGGGCATGACCGGATACATTGACGATCTTCTGCGCCAGATAGCGAGATTGCGAGCTTCTGTCGCGAACGCCTTCTGCGGTGCGCCCGACGTGAAATTGACTTGTCGCAGGTTCGGTTACTGGTCATAGTTCGAAGCGTGTTTTCCGTCCAATTTGTTCGACAAACGATCCTGATGCGGGGGGAAACAATGGCTACACGAAGAAACTCATCTAGACAGCCATTCGGCACCTGTCGGCACGACGGTGTTCGCGCGAGCAGGCAAATGTCAGACCAGGGAGCCCGCCATGATCAAGGTAAGCGTTATGTATCAAAATACGCCTGGTGCACGCTTCAACCACGAATACTATCGCGACAAGCATATGCCGCTAGTGAAAGCCCGCATGGGTGAAGCTTGCAAATACTATACGGTGGACAAGGGCCTGGCGGGTGGAGCACCTGACGCTCCCGCTACCTATGTCGCGATGTGCCATATCTTCTGCGACTCGATCGAGGCATTTCAGTCTGGATTCGGACCTCATGCCAAGGAGATCATGGGAGACATTCCGAACTACACCGACCTCGCCCCGGTCATCCAGATCAGTGAAGTCGTCGTAGGCCGATAAACAATATCGCTGTTACTTTTGCTCGGGTCCAAGGCATGTTCGCTTTGCCACGAGCGGACAGGTTTTCACCTGCCGCGGGCTTTTGCTTTGGCCCTGACAGCGTAAAGCGCCTCCTTCATTCGATGATGAAAGCGATAACCCCACACGAGACGACATATGGGCGGCCTGCCCCACCATCCGGTGGAACTGTCCTTGCTTGCCCGAGTTGTGATCGCGGGACCGACTGCACTCCAGGCCGGTTCTGCCTATGAATACGCGATGTTGACTGGCCCGGTGCTGACACGCCGGGCCTTCTCTTTGCGCGGTGATTGAGGACAAATAGGGCCGCAAACTGTCGTCAATATAGGTTCATTATGTCGACAGTTGATTTGCTCAAAGGGGGAATTTGCCAATGAATACGGTCATCCAGTTACGGCCCTCACGATCTGAAAAGCCGACAGTTCGCGGTGGTCGAGCCAAGAACGCTGATTATCGGCAGCGCGAGTACCTGACGGAGGCTGAGGTCGACAGGCTGGTGGCTGCCGCGGGTGACAGCCGAAACCCGATCCGCGACCGGTTACTGATCTTAATGGCGTTCCGGCATGCGTTGCGGGTCAGCGAGCTAGTCGACATTCGTTGGCAGCAAGTCCATCTCGACACCGCGACCATCGATATCCGCCGCGCCAAGAACGGCACGCCTGGCATCCATGGCTTGCAGGGTGACGAGCTGCGGCTGTTGCGGACACTTCGGCGTGAGCATCCACATGCAGACTTCGTATTCCTGTCTGAGCGCAAGGCCCCTCTTTCCGTCGACGGTGCTCAAAAGCTGATTGAGCGGCTTGGCGAGGCTGCCGGATTGCCCTTCCGAATCCATGCCTACATGCTGCGCCACGCTGCTGGCTACGCCCTGGCGGCCCGCGGAGTCGATACGAGGACGCTTCAGGCGTTTATGGGCCATCGCTCGATTGCGAATACCGTGATCTACACTGCGGTGTCCGACAAGCGGGTGCGGAACATCTGGGGCAAATAGACCCGCGGCACGGGGCTCGCCGCCAGAAATCGTACGATTAAGGTGCTGCGGCCATGCCGATCACCGAGGACAACTGCGTGGTGTGTGGAGGTTGGCCCCCGGCCGAGCGCTGGGCGCGTCGTCAGGTCACTGAATGGCTGCCCGTCGAAGACGACGAGCCCGTGTGCGATGAGTGCATGATGACGTTCTGGCGGCGGCTAGTTGTGTGGGATGAGCCACCCGGCGGGTGAGCAGCACGCCGCATGAACCCACTGGCCTCCCACCGCTTGGGGGATCAGACGTCGCAAGCGGGAGAGGTAGACTGACATGCCGCAAAGAGTTCGAATAAAGGCGGTGATTGCAGGCGTCGCCGCCGTTCTGTCGCTGGCCTTGGCACCCGGCCTCTCCGCCGCACCACTCACCATCGCGGTTGCCGATTTTAACTATGTCGACACCTCAGGCGAGGCGAGGGACCAGAGCGCGGAGCATCGCGCGCGCGTGGCGAAATTTGCCGAGCTCGTGCGCGAAAATCTGTCCGCGCAAGGCTACACAAGCGTGCTGCCGTTCGAATGTCCGCAACATCCCTGCACGCCCGTCAGCATGGGATCGGATGATTTCATCGCCGCCGCCCGCCGCTCTGGCGCGCGCTTTATCGTCTATGGCGGCATCCACAAGTTGAGCACGCTGGTGCAAAATGGCGTGGTCGAGGTGCTTGATCTTCAGAACGAGAAACTGATCTTGAAGCGCACGGTGAGCTTCCGCGGCGACAATGACGAAGCCTACCGCCGCGCGGCGGCGTTTGTCGGGGATATGGTGCGGGAGGCGATGCCGAGGTGAGGTGACGATTAAGAACGCCTGACCGTCGCACGTCTGGGACATCATCACACCGCCAGCGTCACCAGCCAGAGCGCGGCGGCGAGCGCGACCATGCAGCCGCGCCACGGTAGCCAAGATCGCCAAGCGGACGAAACAGGCCGCCTGAGAATCCGAAACATCTGGGGCAAATAGATAGGCCCCCGGCGGCAAAATGAATAAGTGGATGCGAGCCTCGAAGGCGATTGACGGGATGTTGTGCGACATACTCGCGGCGATCGCCAGGACGGCTACGAGGCCGCCGCCGCATCTGCCAAGCTGGGAGTCGCGCCACGCCCCTGCCCGCGGTGGCGCACCCCTAAGCCCCGTCACCTCCTCCGTGGTGGCGGGGCTTTTTTCGAGAGCGGCTACCTCTTGGATTTAAGATAAGTGGTCCATACGGCGCTCGCTAACGGCTGCGACGTTTGCTGAGCGCATGTCTTTTGGACTTTGGCCGCTATCGCCGCCTCATATAGGCGGTCTTCTGACGTGCAACTAAGTTCAGTGGGTAAGCATGATCGAGGTTGGTGCTGACCTATGTCGCCGGCGGGTACACGGGTGCGCACTACGACACAGTCAAACTTGATTTTCTCGTAGCGGTGCTTATCGAACCGCGGATCAGATCAATGTGATGATGTTGTGATCTTGATCGCAGTACCAACGCGGGCTTCCAAACGTACATCTTTCAACCACAAGAATAGGAGGAAACCATGCGTAAGACCGTTCTCGCTCTTCTCGGTGCAGCCTTGATGGCCGGCGCAACCACAGGGACCGCCTACTCAAAGCAGCGTCATCACGCCCGCGACGCGCGGCAGTTCACCAGCCAACAGTTCCGCAATTCCAATGCTGGTGAGATACCCGCTCTGCCGCGAACGTGGTCCGGTGCCGCGGGCGCCTGGGGGAGCTACACCGGCTTCGGGGGATGATGTCCTCGGCGGCCTGGATTGTGTGATCGGTGGGACCTAGCTGTGGCACTCCCAGTCCCAACTCGTCCTGCCTTACGCGATGTAGCCAGTACTGGCCCGGTGTTCTGCGCCGGGCCTTTCTTGTCCCGCCCTCCGCGCGCCACGCCGAACCACCGGCCATCTCGCATCGTCCAGCCGTCATAAAGGCACGGTAGAACCTGACCTTGGCTGTGCCTCCTTCGACCCCCGTCGTCACGGTGCGGCCCGGCGCGGCGCTGATGTGTCCAAGTCGGCGCCGCGTCGATGCGATTGACGAAATGTTGCGCAACATGGAACCAGCCTTTGACTCCACAATCACCTCAGGCTCTGCGACAAAGCCTTTTTTGAACAAATGTCGATACGGGCGGTTGGGGCGTATCGAGTGTGCGACGCGAGAAATTCGGTGCGAATAATGCGAAGGAAATTCGGTGCATTTGGTGCAGCGAATTTTGTGGCCTCAGTTCACGGGAGGCATCAATGCTGGGAATACCGCTACGCTATTTGCTGAAGCATCCTGTAACTGGTATTGCCGATTTAGCCGCCGATCCGATTGGAATCTGGACCACAATCCGCGAAGCCTATGCGGAGAAGTACGAGGAGCGCAGACCTCAATGCCCCTACGAGCCAGATTTAGGCTGGGAGCAGCAACTTCATGAAGCCCTTGGTGTTCCGTGGCCCCGCGACGAAGCTCAGAGGTTTTCGCAGCTATGGAACCAGGTAATGGGCGAGCTGGAAGCAAAGGGGATACGACCCGGCCCGGAGAGCTTTCAGTGGTGGAACGATGGCGATGCTGGATTGGTGCGAGCCATATGGTGTCTAACGCGTCACTTGAGGCCAAAGAAGGTTGTCGAAACGGGCGTAGCTCACGGTGTCACGTCGCGCTTCATTCTTGAAGCACTTAAGAGGAACGGAGACGGCCATCTTTGGAGCATTGATCTTCCACCACTGGAGAGGCCCTGGCGTCAACAGGTCGGAATGGCCGTTGGCGACGGCCACTCGGATCGATGGACGTACATCAAGGGTTCGAGTCGGCGCCGTCTTCCTGGATTGCTCGATGAGCTAGGCCAAATTGACCTTTTCATTCACGATAGCCTCCACAGTGACCGTAACGTTCGATTTGAACTGGATCGAACTTGGCCAACGCTGGGACCAAAGAGCGCAGTCGTCGTTGACGACATTGATGCCAATTGGGGCTTTCAGTCGTTTGTTCAAACCATTCCTGGTCAGGTTTCCTTGATTTGCGAGGCCGAACCGCTCCGTCCCGATCTAAGGCGCTTCAACAAAAAGGGCCTATTCGGAATCATCCTAAAGACGCCTACTTCAAAAGTTTAGCCCCGAAAAGCAATCGCAACGATCCAATCTGCTTCAGCCCGTATCTCGATCGCGCCCGCAACCGGGTCGAACGTTTTTTCCTGGCGGCGCGTGGAGTCGATACGAGGACTCTTCAGGCCTTCATGGGCCATCGCTCGATCGCGAACACGGTTCTGACAGGCGAATCCGCAATATCTGGGGCAAATGAGCAAGGTTCGATTAAGTCAACTAAAACGCGATCCCAGGAACGGTTCCCTTTCCATATTACATAGGCGTGCAAACGGTCGCGGCTGTATTTTGAAATTTGACCGGTGCGGCTCTGCCAATCCGCATGACGCCGGTACCCAGCGCCGCCGGAGGCCATGTACGCACGAACGCCTCTTTCGTTTAGTTTTACGAGCATCGTCGGTTCCCCCATTTTGACCGAAGGCGGTTTGGGATCGAAATGAAGGCAAAATCCGGGCAGTGCACTGCCTTATGTGTGGATAACTTCACTAGGAAGAATGGACATTGCCCATACCCGCCACGACGCGATCAACCACCGGTAATGATTTGGAGAATTATGCCTTCACGCCGATACCGCAAGAATGCCGAGGAATGCCGAGATCACGCGGCTCGCTCTCGAAACTCGCAGGACAGGGATGCATGGCTTGCTGAAGAATGGCAAAAGCTCGTCGAAAAATTGGACGCGGAGCAGCAGCAGTCGCGGAAGTTCTGGAAGCGTGCGGCGGGTGTTGCACCAAAACATCAGCCCGGTTCGAAAATTAGGCGCAAGGGATGAAAACTCTTTGACTGCGCAATGGTCAGCCATTCCATTTGAGCGGGGGCGCGCGAGAGGTGGTGGATCATGCGCGATGAATTCGCTTCTAGGAGCTTTCTCGCTGTGACTGTGGTGGGTATCGTCCTGCTTTTCTCTGGCGTTGTAGCTCTCGCATTTAGCTGATTAGAATGGCCGCCACGATTGCGAGTCGCGGTACGGACCTTGGTCAAGACGCGCAAGCGGGCTTGGCGTCTTCGTCGGAGCACTCCTCGATAGGAAAAAAGCCGCCAGCCGGCGCACCCTCAGGGCTCGTCGCTGAGAAACTTTTCCGAATGGCCACAACCGTCGCACCGGAACGTCAGCAACGTGGGCTTTTCCGGTCGCATTTCCGAACCTGCGAGCAGCATCTTACTGCCGCAGCGTAAGCATACTGAGTCGTCGCCGGTGTCTATCGGATACAGCAAATACTCCTCGTCCCGAGCCATGTGCGACTCCTTCTTCGCCATAACTTACCGGAAGCACTTTTGTTCGGCCTGAGCGCCCGCCGGCGTGGATCGGCGGGAACAAACATCGCGAAGTGGAAAGCGATTGTTCACATTAGAAGGGGCGGCGGGGCATAGAATCATCCTAGGCTTTCGATCCTCCGAGGGGGCTCACGGTGGCAAAGAAAGTTGGCAAGAAAATCGCGGCAAAGGAGGCCCAATGCATGTTGCGGCTGCCGCCCGGCTTGCGGGACAAGGTCGCGGCACGAGCTGCCCAAAATAGTCGCAGCATGAACTCTGAGATAATCGAGGCGATAGAGCGCCACCTGCAGGGCGCCGATCGGATAACCCGCCTCTGGGAGTTCTTCGAGCGGCATCGCGAAAGCATCGAGAGCGTTCCTCTTCTTCTGACCGCCGTCGAAAACCTTGAAATTTCTGCCGAACGCTCCGCGGAATTCCGCAGCGTTTTGCAACGCCCGCAGGAAGCTGCCCAGCCAAGCGTCACAGGCGAGCCGACCGAGCGTCTAAAAGCTGCAATCGATGCCATGAGGACGCATTCGAGGGATTTCGAGGAACGCATACGCGCCACAAAGGGCGAAGAGCAAAAGGACCCGCTGGAGATGAGTGACCGGCGGGCTCCAGGTCGGCTGCGCGATCAAGCCGGCCGGCTGCTCCGTCAATTTCGCAAGCGCGGCGGCAACGGTGCGGAAGGCGGTTTCGTGCCAGGGGTTTTCGCCGAGATCAAATAGCCCGACGCGCCGAAACGGTCCGCCGGACTTTTCGAATCGGCTACGCGGCTCGGGGCAAGGAGGCTGCACTTCATGTTGATCGAATTCGACCAGACGACGATCGCGAATATGACAGCGGCGCTCGACTCTGTCTGCAAGAGGATTCCGCCGCACAAGGATGGTTACGAGGTGCGCAGGCAGATCGCGGACGCGATGATCGCCAGCGCGCGTTCCGGGAAGCGGACACTATCCGACCTCGAAGAGGTCGGGGCCGACATACTCGTTGAGCTAATGCCGCCGAAGTCACCGCGCGGCGTTCGCGGTTTCCTGATCTATTGCTCGGATTACAAGTGCAGCCACTACGTCACCGCAAGCGCCGATCCTTGGCCGGATCACATAAGACTGTCCGATCTTGAGCCGCGTTTCGTCTGTACGGCTTGCGGCAGGCGCGGAGCGGACATCAGACCAGATTTTCACTGGGACAAGCCGGGCGCGATTGGTGCGCCTATGCTGATCTTTCGTCCCAGATGACCTGTCCGCATTCGCATCGAAAAAACCGAACGGTTAAATTCCGGCGAACATCCAAGATCGTTTCCGTGAAACGGAAGTAGGCTTTGCATTTCGGGCAAATAGGGGACGCGGCAGCGACCAACGGCTCGCGTGGTCCCCCTTCAACGCTGTTCTCCATTACACCTCCTTGCAACGGATTGAATCCGCCCGCCGACGCGCCCAGCGTCAAGAGGATGTCCCACGCGGCGAGCTGGGCCCTGATAGAGCTAGGTTGTCGGCTGAAGTGATCGCGAAGGGACTTTTCAGTAGTTCTCGAGCCAACCTCTGCGACGCAAATCGATCTGCCGCAGCGTTGGAAGGTTGTCGTTGATATTCATCACATCTCGCAATGGCCCGCGCGGCGCGGACATCAGACGGATTGCGTTGCGCAAAGCCTGCTGAAAATCTCAAATGCCGACGTTTGCTGAGTCAGGGAAGGCTCAGGATTCGTTTTGACTGTCGGGTGCTATCCCGAAAAAGACCAACCAGCGGCCCATTATGGTGCAAAAAAATCCAAAGTGTCGGCGTGCAATGACAAGACGGCGCGGCAGCTTATTTGGGCCAAAAAGTGGTGGACGATACCCCAGAGCAGTTGTGGCAACGCATCGTAAGGGAAAACCCTCGTGCGTCTGACGAGGACATCCAATGCATGTTCATTGCCGCCCTCATCGATGATGATGACTTACGTCTGCAGATCATTGAGCGGTTCTTCAAAGACATGAGGAAAAAACTGACTAACTAGTAGCTGGGCCCACCTAAGTTCAGGCACTGCTTATCGTGCTCTGGTTGTAAGGCAATATGAAGCCCATACGCCACCCGAACTGAAATTCTAACGCCCTAGACGATAAGACAACCGTCCGTATCAGGCTGGTCGGTCCAAGGATTGGGTGAAGGTGAAGAACCGGGCGCACCCGGCCATGGACCAGGTGATGGAGGCGTTTAGGGTGTGTACCCATAAATCCGCCCTACCGACGATGTCCGCATTACCCGAGACCAAAACAAGATTCGCAGGCGTTTCATCGGCGGCGCTGTTGGCAACGGCGTGGTGGTCGCACTCGACAAATTCGGGCTTCCGACAGCGAATAGCGTGCCGGTGTTGGTAGTGCACTAGCGGACATAATTGGAGGTAGAAGTAGAATGGCTCCGCCGGCCCCGCCTGCGACCACTTCGAGATCGCCAAGTCCTACGCCGTCGACATCAGTATGATCTCGCGATTAAGCTGACCGCCGGTTGCCGCGGTGGTGTGCGGGCCTTGAAGATGATGAAGATCCTGTAATTCTAGACCACGCCGATTTGAGTGTTAGTTGATCGAGTGCATGACCAAATCAATGCCAAGGGCGACGATCCAATTACATCGTGTTTATCAATGACAGATGATTCAGACGACAAGTCCGTGAAGCGGGCTTGGGCGGAGCTATTGGCGCTCCGTAAGGCCGTAGAAGACGCCGAAGCCGACCTGCCGAATACTCCGTGTCGAATCCGCCCGACCAATGGGACCGCACGGTTGCGCCCTAGGCGCGGCCCACGCAAGTCTCGCAGCAATTAGGCGACCAACAGGGACAAGGTGGCGCTTTGCTCCGCGGCGGTGGCGGGCCTGTCGGGAGTCTCTTTACGAGGGATGGAATAGCAGGATAGCAACGAACAATGTTACGACCAACGCGCAAACTAAAATCAGCACCCACCCGTCGCGCGTCATTCGAGGATCAATAGACCTTAGCGCCAGAAGTCTTTGAACCGATGCAGCCTAAGCCTACTTGTAAGGCCATGCTTGGCTCATGGCAGTCTGAAACAGCAACGCAGCCACATATTCCCGCCGCTCCGGATTCTCACGCAAGAACTTGCAAAAGACGTCGCCTACAAGCGAGTTCCTGGCCATGCGCTTCGACATAAGCGGCAAGGCCCAGCGTGTGATCCCGTGCAAGTTTTTCCGCAAGTTCGGTGTCGCGCTGTTCGAGTGCTTCAATGATCGCCAGATGTTCGGGCAGCGACGCGGCGATGCGTTCGGTGCGTCCGATCGTCATTTGCCGATAACCGCGGACATGCAGCAGGATTTCGTTGGTCATTTTGACCAGGGTGGGGGATTCGCTGAGCGAGATCAGCGCCTGGTGGAAAGCGATATTGGCTTTCGAATATTCCTCGACGTGATCCCGCGGCAGGCGATCCTTGCCGAAATCCTTGAAGAAGTCGCGCAATACCGTGATGTCCTTCTTGCGCGCGGTGGTCGTGATCAATCGCGCGGCCATGCTTTCCAAGGCCGCCCAGGCGCGGATCATGTCCACGATTTCACTTTTGGTCCTCCTCACGACTATGAGGCCGCGGCGAGGCACGGTCTTGACGAAACCACCCTGCTCCAGCATCGCGATCGCCTCGCGGATCGGGGTGCGGCTGACACCGAGGCGTTCGGAGAGGGCGCGCTCGTCGAGCATGACGGGCTCGGGCGTCGAGTAGATGTCCATCTTCAGGATGGCTTCCTTCAAGGCCTCATAGGCCCTGTTCTTGAAGCTTGTCTCCGGCACGATCCGGACAACAGAAATATCTGTCTCTGCCATGCTTGTAGCTCTCCACGTCTGCCGCGAAGACTGCGACGAGGCGCCGGCTGACTGCCATAGGGTCTGACATGTGTGCCCCAATGCCATCCTGTGGCGACCATGTGGGGCTGAGGGGACCTGCCGTCAACGTCGAGGTCATTGGTTTCTCAGGGAAAAGACGATGCCGGTGGTTCGAAGAGCGACAGCGGCATTCCGAGCCCGTCTAATCCAATAGAAAGGCATTGGCACAGCTCCCCGAAAGCTTGTCGCGAGTTTCGTCATAGACGTTGCCAAAAGCCTCAATGGCCTTCGGCTTTGCGACATCAGAGATGATACAGATATGCGCGAGTACGGTGGCAAGCGACGCCATTGCGTCGCGGGAAAATTCTTCGGTAACAACATCATAGACTTTATCGAGCAGTAATTGGTTCCTGCGTTTCGTCCGTTTCCATTGGATCCGTTCTGGCGTCATGTCAGCCCTCTGCGTCGTTGGGGGTGAGCAGCCGGACTTTTATGCCAGTCTCCTGCTCCGAAGGTGTGAACCGCTTCACGGTGCCCAGCGCCAAATCACAATCGCGAGTGCGGGTGTTCCTTTTTTGCCGGGAGATAAGGGCCTTGGATCTCAGCATGTGATCTTCTCAATGGGCAATAGAAGGGGGGTCGAGAAAGTCATTCTCGATAATTTCAGACAGCACAATGGAAAGCGCCGTGTCGAATGAGAGCAGCCGGTGGTCCACATTAGGCCCACTCGCCAATCTTCAGCGCGGTCGCCATCGTCGCCTCGCGGAGTTCGTCGGCGAGCGAAGGATTCTCAATCCCGCGTGCCAACACCATGCCGCCAATGCAGAGCGAGGTGAGCGCCAGCGCAAGTTGCCTTGCCGGTTCCGAGGCAGCCGAAATCCCCTTCTCGAAGGTTTCGATCATCATCCTCAGCGCCGATCCCTGCGCCACCCTGACCGACTGGTCGGTCCTGGAAACGTCATTGGGCAGGCCGACCAGTGGACAGTTCCTCTCCACTTCCTCGAAGTGCTTGCGGGAAAGATAATCGCGGACGAGGTGAGCGGCGCGATCCGATGCCTTCTCCGAGGACGCAATGTCTTCCAGCTCGCCGCTTGCAAACCAGCTGATCGCCTCGGCATAGAGTTCGCTCTTGCTCCGGAAGTAGCTGTAGAAGCCGCCGCGCGTCATTCCGGCGCCTGCCATGATGTCGTCGATCGAGGCGGCGGCGAACCCATGCCGGTTGAAGAGAAGCAGCGCGCTCTGAATGATCCTTTGCCGGACCTGTTCACGGTGGTGAGACTGACTGACCATTCTCATGCTCGCGCGGCTGTTGAGTAATTGCCATTTTGCGCTTCGCCAACATTGGGTTGTATGTTTTTGATCATATCCGTCCCGATTGTTCCCTGGCCGCGCCCCATCCGCGGAATCCCATCCAGACAAAGGCAGTACGCCTCAAAGCCGCGAACATTCCCCTGATCACGAAAATGTAATCGGAGGTTGCAACAACCGACGCGGGACAACGAATCCCCAGAGACCCGAGCGGCTCGATTTGGCTCGGCAGCGGCCGCATCCTTTAAGCCGAAAGCCGTAGGTCGCCCAATGGAAGGACCCATTCGACTAAAATCGGATGCACGAGCCCATCTGAAGTCGATCATCGACCTGATTGAGAGCAGCCGCCAGGCATACCTACGGTTCCACGCGGGCCGCCCATCCCGATTTCAAAATGCCGAGCTTAAAGGCCGAAACCGCCGCCGAGGTTCGGACTGTTGTGCCTCATATGGCTCCCCTCGCGTTCATCATTGTGGGGTGCCAATGGCACACGCTGTTTGTTGTGCATCGTGCCCGTTTCTAAAGTACCTGGGGCCCACAAACTCGGGTAGAAGCGGTGGCACCGGGAGTTCACACCTCACGGTGGTGTGCTCGAAGGGGCGCGAAGGCGGCATCCCATGGCAAGGCGAAGCAAAATGACAAAGCCGCAATCGGCCGATTTGACACCCGAGCGGATGCACCAAGGCATCAAACGTTTGGAGGCTGCCTTACGGCAGGTGACGGACTTTGACCCCAACATCAAGAGCAAAGACGAAACTTCGAAGGCAGACCGGCTCGCCGCAGCCGTTGAAGGCGCACTAACGCAAGCCTTCGGTCATGAGACTATTGAGTTCAATCGGTACAGAGACGCAGCCCATTTTAGTTGGCCGATCAATTACGCGTTCGAGGTGCAGCTGCACGAAATCCGAGAAAGCCTTCGTCGTTGCAGGGCCTGCTCTGTTGAAATGCTTCAGGAAGCGATTGCCTTCCTTCAGAACGAGCTTGATCTATCGATGCAAAAAGCGGGACGGTTGCCAAATTCGACCTTGTAGCCTTCAACTGCCAATCCATGATTGGCGTATCCTGCGCAGGGACAAGTTTATAAATGCAGACGTTGGATTTCAAGGCCGGCGAAACGATCCTCACTGAAGGCGAATCAGGCGATACGGCATTTTTGATCATATCTGGTTCGGTCGAAGTCAGCGTAAATACGGGTGCCGATGTCAAAACCCTCGGTACACTGGTCGATGGCGATGTTTTTGGCGAAATGAGTCTGATCGATCCAGGACCGCGCTCTGCGACAATCAAGGCGGTAACTCCGACCCGGTGCCTCGTAACCGCCTACGACGAATTTATTGCCTCCTCCCAAAATAACCCTCAACGCGCGCTAGAATTCATGAAGACGCTGGTCCGTCGGCTACGGCTTATGAACAAGCACGTCTCACGGATGAGCCCGAGTACAGGGCAAAAGGTTCAACAATATCTGAAGGTGATCATTGCTGGGCTGGATGGACACCTCCCTCTCTCAGCAACGGAGGTGGAAGACCTCCACCGTGAATTGCGCATGCTGCTTCAGGAGGATCGTCTGCAAATCCCTACGGATCATGCCGACAAAGCCCAGCTAATCATATCCTACATGATGCGACCGAGCATCGAGGAGTGCCTCAACCTTTGGTTTGGAAAGTCACAACAAACCGATCAGGACATTTGGAACCGGTTCGGTCTCGACGTCGCCCTGGCTACTCAAGGACACTATGACCATTGGGCGTTGAATGTCGAGCAGCCGCAGTTAATCGTGGCGCTTGTGATCATGCTCGACCAGTTTCCCCGCAATATCTATCGCGATACGTCCCAAATGTACGACTGCGATGCTCGATGCCGCACGCTGGTCAAGCGAGCGCTGCGCGTCGGCATCGGTCAACGGCTTCGACCGATCGAGCGTATCTTCCTTTGCCTCGCACTGACCCATTCGGAATCGCTTGAGGACCAGCATCTTTGTATGGAGGAATGGGGCCGGGCGATGGTCGAGCTCACAGCAGACGACCCGCTGAATGTCTTTCACGAAATCTTTCATAGACATGTCGCGGTAATCCGTCGGTTTGGTCGGTTTCCCCATCGAAACAAGCTCTTGCATCGGAAGAGCACGGCTGCAGAGGAGGAGTTTCTGGATGACAGCTCCTTCCGCTTCGACCTGCCCCTCGTTCGCCAGCCTGACGGCAAGCTTGTATTCGCGGGCACGGTCAAGAAACGCACAGTGACCGTGCTTGGGCACGAGTACGAGACCTTGCTTCCAGACGCTGACGAGACCCCTGGCAAGGTATTCGAGTTCAAGTACGAAGGACCGGAAGCCGCCTTCACGCGAACGCAAAAGCAACTGACAAATCAAGGCTACATTCGTATCGGCGACAGCGTCCCAGATTTCACGATCGATACCAGCCAAGGACCTATTAATTTTCTTGAGTTTATCGGAGACTCTTGGTGCGTACTTTTCTCTCATCCCTCCGACTTCACTCCGGTCTGTACGACCGAGTTGGGGGCCGCAGCCAAACTTCAGGACGAATGGACCCGGCGTGGCACCAAGGTTGTCGGCCTCAGCGTCGACAGTACGGACGAACACGAACGCTGGATAGCCGATATCAACGAGACCCAACAAACCGAGGTAAAATTTCCAATCATCGCAGACAAAGATCGGCGGATATCCATGCTGTTCGGCATGCTGGATCCGACAACGTTTCGACACGGACCAAGCCTGGGCGAAACGATGACCGTTCGCAGTGTATTTGTTATTTCACCGTCAAAACGCGTGGAGCTGATTCTTTCATACCCGGCACATGTCGGGCGAAATTTCGATGAAATTCTTAGAGTTGTCGATGCGCTGCAACTTGCTGAGAAGTATCATGTAGCAACGCCTGCAAACTGGCGTCCAGGAGAGGACACAGTTGTCCTGCCTTTCATTTCTGACGCAGAAGCTGAGAAACTCGCAGATGAAAGCGGCGTTCGTAAAGTTCGTTCATACCTCCGATATGTAACAGACCCATCGTTGCGAATTCTCTGACCGTGCAAGAAACCAGCGTGCGGGAGGTTTGTCTATCTTTGGAATCTTCTCCGATTTGCGCGGTGAGCCCAAGGATGCCCTAGCGCTGGCTGGCGTCGTATCAGAAGTGACCGACCTGCCTACCTCGTGCAGTACGCCGATGGCCAAACCGCTAACGGTTGGTGCAATGCACGAACATGGCCCATCTTCTACGACGATAATCACGCTCTCGGCTTCGTCGAGTGGGCGGAGCCTAATACCAACCCGAGGAGGGAAGACCGTGGTCAGGATCTCGTAGACGTGAGAGCCGCGCGGCTGTTGGAAGCAGGCCAACACCAAAGCTTGAATTAGATCAGTACCCCGGATCGGCCATCGAACTCAACTCCTGTCCAAGCACGCGAAATGTTCGCTTTGGGGTCAAAAGCCGACCTGAAGCTAATGTCCGCCAGTGGCACAACGCGGAAGTCCCGCGATGTCCGCTTTCGCGCCGCTATCAGGGGCATAGCGGACGTCAAACGGCGTCCGCCGATTTATGAGTACACGCCCTTAGTCTTCTGGAGCGGTTGAATGGCTGACATCTTCAAGTTTTCGATAGTCACCTACGAGCGCAAACCGGGGTGCTGGCGCGCGGCCATTACCCCGAAGGTCGGCTCTGGAGGCGTCGGCTCTGGAAGCGTCGGAGGCAAAAAGGTGCGCAGTATCGTGACGCCGGATGACTATCCGTCCGAGGCTGACGCTTGGTTTGCAGCCCAAAAGCTAATCAAAAAACTATAACCGAAGTTCGGCGGATGGCGAAGCCCGCGAAGGCCTGCTCGCTGCCATCATCGATTGGCTCGCGCAACCGCCTCATGGTGAATTCGATATTTTGGGATTGCAGCTTGTGATCCAGTGACCTGAGCACAGTTGGCGCGATATGGATGTCCACTATTGGCCCTACCCGCGGTATTGGATTTAGGATAGTTCGCGGGCTGGCTCGTTCGTATTGATATGGATCAAATCCACGAAGCGCTAATCGCGAATGACGCGCTGATCCTTCGGGGACATGCCTGCTGTTACAGAAACTTCAGCATATGGCCCTTCTGTATGGACCGGCCGCGCGTCCCGCCAGCGGATTGCCGCCGAAGGGCCGGTCGGTAAACACATCCACAGTCACATAACGCCGTTGCATTCCAAACTCCCGACTACCCAAGCTGCCAGATCGCCATCGGCCGCTCATAGCCCCTGATCGGGACTTCACCAAGTGAAACCGCATCAGGACAATCCTGGCCCAGCACGTCGCGCACGGCCGAGGAGATCAGGAGCTGCGAGCCGAACTCCTTGTTGAGTGCCTCCAGGCGCGAGGCGAAATTCACAGTGTCGCCGATGACCGTATATTCCTTGCGGCGCGGCGAGCCGATATTGCCGGCGACCACCTCGCCGAAATGGATGCCGATGCCGATGCGGAGCGGCCAGTTCGACCCATCGTTGATGCGATCCATCGCGTCCAGCATTTCGCGCGCCGCGGCGACCGCACGATGCGCGGGATCCTCGGCCTCGAACGGCGCGCCGAACAGCGCAAGAAAACCGTCGCCCAGGAACTTGTTCACGATGCCGCCATGGCGGTCGAGGATTTCGACCAGCACCGCAAAGGCGCCGTCGAGACGGTCGACCACGTCCTGCGGCGAGCGCGAGCGCGCGCCCGCGGTGAAGCTGCGGAAATCGACGAACATCACGGCGACCTGCCTGATGTCGCTTTCGGTACTGGCGCCCTCGACCATTAGCCGCTCCACCACCTGTGGTGAGACGTGCTGGCCGAACAGATTGGTGATGCGGTCGCGCGCGGTAACCGCGCGGATGCTGGCGGCAAATCCGCGGCGCAATTGTACGCCAACTGTGCCGGCGAGGATGCCGCAGGCAAGAAGCACCAGGCTGCGGGTGAGATGATAGTACACTTCCGGCTCGGGATCGGGACTGACCGGCGGCTTGTGATACATGGCGAGGGCGAACAGCTCGGCTCCGGCGACGAAGCCGGTGAAGGCCGACAGCCAGAAATCAAGCCGGAGGGTCGAAAGGATGATGAAGATGCAGTAGACCAGCGGCATCACGAAACCGAGCGCCTGCACCGGCCCCATGCTCTGGATCTGCAACGACAGGATCAAGCTCGGAATCGAGGTTTCGATCAACACACCGACGTAGCGGCGAAGCACGTGCACGTCCTGGTCGAGCTTCAAGTGACGGCTGATCGCTCTGTGGACCCACCATTCGAACAGGATGAAGCAGGTCAGAATCAGATAGATCGCGTTGGGATTAATCCCCCGCCAGATGCGCTCTTCCACGCCAGGGAAGAGAATGCGGACGAACGAAATATTGAACATGATGACGAAAGCAACGATGATCAGCGCGCGGACCCGCAACAGCTCAGTGCGCATCACCTCGCGCATCAGGAGGTGTTCGAATTCCTTCGACGCCGGCTCGTGCGGTCCGACCATTCGGCGCCAGAAATCCGTGATTGCCATCGCCCTTCTCCGCCCCTCATTTGGAGCACGATCGAACGCAAAAACGGCCATCACCTTTGCTGATCGCGCTCTGGCGAAATATATCCTCAATCCAGCGTGCGGCGGAAGCGCGTCACGGCAATCGTCATCTCCAGCAGCATGAGGCCAATCAGCGCAAACGTATCATATTGCAGGTTGTCGAGACTCCACCCTTCAGGATGCTGGCGCGCACGATACGCACGTAGTGCGTGAGCGGCAGGCCCTCGCCGACATATTGCGCCCAGACCGGCATGCCCGCGAACGGGAACATGAAGCCGGACAGCAGGATGCTCGGCAGGAAGAACATCATCGACATCTGCATCGCCTGCAGCTGGTTCTGCACGATAGTCGAAAAGGTATAGCCGATCGAAAGATTGGTGGTGATGAACAGCGTCGAGAGGATCGCCAGCAGCGTCACGCTGCCGAGCACCGGCACTCCGATCAGGAGCACGCCGATGCCCAGGATCAGCACGGCCTGGATGAAGCCGACCAGAACATAAGGGATGATCTTGCCGAACATCACCTCAGTCGCGCTTACAAAACCGAATTGATGAGTGCGCCCTGGAAAGGGTCAGCTGCAGACCTTGCTAACCTCTGTTTTTGAGGTCTCCACGCATGAAGTGCTTATGCCACGCGGGTCTTGCAGACCTTGTAGACCTTTTTCGACACAAGCTACTTTCCAGAAAAAACGGCTGGTCCAAACCCTTTTTCCTACTACTCCTCTATTCTGTAAACTAACCTTCAAAAAAGGTCTGTAAGGTATGCAAGGTGTGCAAAAGCCCTATGGATAAGGATTTTTGAAAGGCAGACCTCGCTGCAGACCTCTTCAAAAAGTCTGTAAGGTCTGCAAGACCTGCTACCAGACACTCTGGCAAGAATAGCTGTTTAAAGCCCGCCAGACGGCCTGTGGTGCACTTTCCAGAGCCCCAGCTACCGCAGCCTCTAGCTTTTAATCCCCTACGCCCTGAAGCGATCCAAAGGCCCTCCTACACCGAACCACCCTGCCCTTCAGACCGCCCCTTCGATTCGGGAAAAGGTCCATTGTCCCGCGCTTACCTGCCATACTGCCTGTGGTTGTATTAGTATAGTTCTAGAGCCGCGCTCTTAATTGGGGTCCCTAAAGGGGCGGCTGTAGGTAGCCGACGGTTCAATCGAGATTTCTAAAAATGGCGAAGGGTGAGGTAATCAAGGGAAAGAAGCGCAGAGGCAAGATGACTCTGTTCAAACCGGAGTACACAGAGCAGGTCGAGAAGCTCTGCCGCCTCGGCTAACCATTCGGCAGAGAACCGCGATCCGGAACGACGTGCTACTCGGCATGTTTTCCGAAGACCTGATCGTGCAGCATCTATCCGGTCAACCGCGTTCGTCGCGGCGTCTGGTCGAGTTGGTCAACGAAGAACCGGGTTTTATTTTTTCTTTCGCTTGGTAAGCAAGGTGCAGCGCTACTTCCTGGCACAGCCGGCGCTCGTGACGAATGCCATAGCAATAACCAACCAGGAGCATCCGGATCATCAGCTCGGGATCAACCGAGGGTCGGCCGATGTCGCTGTAGAATGCCTTTAGCTGTTCGTGCAAATCGGCCAAAGCGGCTGTCGCGAACACATTGATCCGTCGCAACAGGTGGTCAGTCGGGATCATCTCGTCGAGGCTAAATTCGTAAAAGAGCTGCCCCTGATCTCGGTCCTGCCGCCCCATCATCGCCGAATCTCCTGCCGCCTCCCATGCAGGAATCACTGTTCGCTCGGCTCCTCAACCCCTTTTTCGACAGCATCGACCCGAAACGGAAGTCGGCGCACGATGGATGCCTACGTCCACCCCTCCGGTTTAACGCGCCAGTTTGAACGGCCGCCGGCCGCTATGCAACGGTCGGCAGAAGCCGCTCAACTTCTTCCCGCAGGTCAGCGATCGCCTTCCGATCGCCCGAGAGGTGTCGCAGCAGGCATCGCTGGAATAGACCATCAAACAGCGCATAGAGGGCGGCGGGGGAGACGACAGGCTGTCGGCCGCCGAGTGAGGCATAGCGGGACGCGATGCGCCACACCATATCTTCCAGGCTCTTGTCGATCTCGGCGACCTCGTCTCGAAAGGCCTCTTCAAACAGAGACTGCGAGCGAAGGTCGTACCAGAGGCGGTGCATCCGGGCCTCGTCGCGAACCGTCTCACCGAGCTTTTCCAGAAAACCCTTCATCAGTTCGTCGCGGCTTTGCGCCGCCGACGTGATCTGGTCGTACCGCGTCACGCACTTCGCCTTGTAGTGGCGAACACAGCAGCAGATCAGGTCGACCTTGTCGCTGAAGTAATAGTGCAGCACGCCGTGCGTAAACTCGGATTTCTGCGCGATCTCACGCAGGCTGGTCCTCGCATAGCCGAGCTCAGCCAACGTTTCCAACGCAGCCTCGGCAAGTTCAATTCGTCGCGCGCTGAATTTGTCGACACGCGCCCGTCCGATTCGATCCGAGGGCCGGTTCAGCCGTCTCGTCGTTTCAATTTTCCGCTGTGTCACTGCAGATTCTCTTCGCACGCGCAAAAACTCCCAATCACCCTCACCTCGGCGGCAATCATGTCCTGCATCATCATCCTCCATCCTCGCGGTCAAGGATTAACTTGACAAGTGGATAGTTTTTTGACGATCGTCAAGATATTCTTGGGCAGGTGTCAAGTTTCCGATCATCGTAGCCGGAAGAAGCTGCACAGGGGAGGAAGAGCAGACCGCACACCCGCGTCATTGCCTTTTCTCGCATCGGACTGGAGCGAACGCCCCTGGGGCGGCGGCGCGACCGCTCCACGCTCAGCGACGCATCACAACAACGAAACAACAAAGGGAGGAGTATGCGATGAGTGAAAGTCTGGCAGGCCGCAAGGCCCTGGTCACTGGCGGGGCGCGCGGCATCGGCGCGGCGATCGCAGAGGCGCTTACCAAAGCCGGCGCTTCCGTGATGATCGGCGACATTCTCACCGATCTTGGCAAGGAAACCGCCGGACGTCTTGCAAAAACAGGTGCCAAGACCGGATTTGTGGAACTGAACGTCACCGACGACGCGCAATGGGAAAAGGCAGTCGCAGCCACCATCGCCACGCTCGGCGGCTACGATATCCTGATCAACAATGCAGGCATCGAGATTACCTCGCTCGTCGTCGATCTTAAGGCTGAAGATCTACGCCGGATGTGCGACATCAACATCGTCGGCACCGCTCTTGGCATGAAACACGCGTTTCGCGCGATGCGACCTGGCGGAAGCGCGGGGGCCGGCGGCGCCATCGTCAATATCGCATCGGTCGCGGCGACGATCGCATTCCCAGCCATCGCCGGATACTCCGGCACCAAATCGGCTGTTGACCGCATGACTCGGATCGCCGCGATGGAAGCGGGCAAGCTTGGTTACGGGGTGCGGGTCAACTGCCTTTATCCCGGGCTTGTTCCCACCGACATGGGCATGCAACTAGCCAACGACATAGTCGCCGTAGGATTGGCACCGGACGCCGGCGCCGCCGTCGCCTCGGTGGTTGAGCAGACGCCGCTTGGCCGGTTGGGCGAGACTGGCGAAATAGCTGATGCCGCTGTTTTCCTTTGCTCCAACGAGGCGCGCTTCATCACGGGTGTCGGCCTGCCAGTTGACGGTGGCATGGGCATGTAGATCGCCAGACGCAAAAAATTAGAAATTCGGGAGGACTAAACATGAGCGAGAAAAAGCCTGTCGTCGTCTACGGCGTCTCTGGCTACACGGGGCGTCTGGTTTGTGAATATCTGCGGGAATACAACATTCCCTTTATTGCCGCCGGCCGCGACGCCGCGAAAGTGAAGGCCGTTGTCGAAAAGATCCCCGGCATCGAAACCGCGGAGTACGAAGTTGCCCAAGTCGAGCACAGCGTTGAAGGGCTGACCAAGCTGTTCCGCGGCGCGAAGGTCGTCAGCAATATGGTGGGCCCCTTTATCAAGTATGGCCCGGAAGTTGTCGAATCCTGCCTCGCGGCCGGCTGTCATTACACTGATACGACCGGCGAACAGGACTGGGTGCTGCTGGCGCAGGAGCGCTGGGGGACAAAATTCGCGGAAAAAGCCTTGCTGCTCGCGCCCAACGTTGCCCAGATGTACACAACGGGAGAAATCGCAGCGAACATTTGCCTCGAGACACCCGGTCTCGATACCCTCGATATCCTGGTGCTATGGAAGGGCTTCCCGACCTATGCCTCGACGCAGACGATCTTCACCATCCTCAAGGCGAACTGGTACTATCTCGTCCAGAATAAATTTGTTGAATGGGACGTAACTGCCAATTTCGAGGTCAACGTTCCCGGTCAGCATGAGGGAGCCATCGCCGTACCGTGGGGCGGCACAGCGCATCCGGTCTGGTTCAAGAGCGATCCTCGCGTGTCCAATTGCAGGGTGCTCGGCGGCGTCATGCAGCGCGACGTCATGTTGGGGGTGGTTCAAACCCAGCAGATGGTAAAAGAAAAAATAAAGCCGCTTCCGCCCGATCAACAGGAGAAGGCGCTGGCCGATATTGCCGCAACGCTGCAAGCAACCATGCCGCCGCGCGAGAATCCCCGTGTCAATACCTCGATCGACTCCGTCTATGCATCGGGACCGCTCGGTCGCGCCCATTGCGTGATCCACGGGAATTGCAATTACAAGCAGACCGGAATGCTGCAAGCCTACGCCGCTTTCTCGCTGCTGCAGACTGCTCCGAAGAAAGTTGGCTTCGCGTCCGCCTGTCAGGCATTCGGACATCGGGAACTACTGGGCCAATTGCGAAGCTTCGGACTGGTGATGAACCCAATTCTAACGGTTCACACTTGATGCAGCGGGGTGGCGCGTACGAGCGCGTCACCCGCCTTCTTTCCGGGGAGGTTGCTCGTGCGGCTTGTCGACTATCTGGATAAGGGCGCGTCGCTTGGTGCTGATGCTCCATGCCTGACCATGGACGGAAAGGACCTGAGCTATGGCGACGTGCAGCGCCTGAGCTATCGGATCGCACGCGGTATAGCCAATTCCGGCGTAAGCCCCGGAGAAAAAGTCGCGATCCTGTCCGGCAATGACTCGACTGCCTTTGCCTGCGTATTCGGAATTTCGCGCGCCGGAGCCGTCTGGTGTCCGATCAATCCACGCAACGAGGCGGCAGAGAACCAGTTCATTCTCGATGCGTTCGATTGCAGCCTGTTGCTGTTTAACAGCGGCTTTGCGCCCATGGTCGACAAAATGAGGCCTCATCTGCCGAAGCTGCGCAAGCTCGTATGTCTCGACACCGATCTGCCTTTCGCGATGTCGTTCGAACGTTGGCTTGCCAATATCGACGACCAGCCCTTTCAGCGCGATCCCGTTGATGATCTTGCGCTCATACCCGGCACCGGCGGAACGACCGGCAAACCCAAAGGCGTAATGCTCTCGGGACGCAACATCGAAACGATGACGGCGTTGACCCTAATGGGCTATCCTTTCAAGGGACGCCCGACCTATCTTGCGTTCGCGCCTCTCACGCACGCTGCCGGCGTGCTGTGTTTTCCCATTATGACGCTCGGAGGCAGGGTGGTGATCATGCATCATCCGGACATCGGGGAATTCCTCGATCTGATCGCACGCTATCGGGTCACGCACACATTCCTTCCGCCTACCGTCATCTACATGCTGCTGGATCATCCAAAGCTTGAGAGCACTGATCTCAGTTCGCTGCAATGCTTCTGGTACGGCGCGGCCCCGATTTCGGTGGCACGCCTTGCCGAGGCGCTGGAAAAGATCGGCCCGATGGCACAGCTCTTTGGGCAGACCGAAGCACCGATGATGATCTCCATGATGCCACCCGAGGACCATTACAACCCCGACGGTTCGATCGCGACCAGACGTTTGTCGTCGGCGGGCCG